>OLNH01001053.1_pt1 | contig 17076 bp, 17 predicted proteins | sample 1643101 | NCBI WGS metagenome assembly OLNH01 (sample SAMEA3136758, study PRJEB25190) | human gut metagenome | biome: human gut; feature: human-associated habitat; material: faeces | place: Austria | collected 2013
CCAAACTCCATCGAAGCTAATTCGTCTGCCAACGTTTTGGCTTCTTTCAATAGTTCGACATATCTTTCTACTTTTGACACCGCTTCTTCCACACCGATTACATCAACTTTCACTTTTAATTTTTCTTCATTCATTCTGAAAACTCCCCTATTAATAAATCCCTTTTTCTACATCGCTAATGTGCATACGATAACCAATCAACGCTGATACGATTACGACAGCAACCGCTGAAATAACTATTATCGTGATACTTAAGTTAATACTCCCCATCCACGCAAAAAGTGCTGTAACGGTTGCTACAATGATGGTAAATAGCATTAGCATTGAGCATTTATGTTTTGTCATATTTTCACCTCAAATCTTATATTTTGCCATCCAATCATCTAAATCTTTGATGTCATATTTTGGCCAACTTGTTTCTCCAAATAAGATAATTGGCAGTCCTTCATCTCGCCATTCATTAATAGTCTTAGGCGACGTCCCCGTGTAACGGACCGCTTGTTTTTGCGTTAAATATCTTCTCGGAACAAATGCGGTTAATAAAGAAGACAATTTAAAATCTAGGTATTCATCAACCATTTTTTTGATTGAGGACCAATTCATTGTTATCACCTCTTGTTATTTAATTATTTTTCTTCAATAACATTATTAGAATTTGATAAATACGAAAATACGTTCTGTGGATAACTATTTTCTAGTTATTGAATAGTTCTCATCGAATTATTATATTCCAAGTGTCTATATTTTAAATAACTTATTGTTGACATTCGTCAACTTTGATTAGAAATAAAAAGAACCCCAATCCTTTTTCTTAATTCCCAGTTTAGTAAACACAATACCGAGTTCTGTGTCATTAAACTGTCTGCTACCCGCTTCTTTTTTAAAATACGTTGTTCTATCTATACCGAGCGAATTAGCCATTTCAATAACACTTATTCCCTTTTGTTCACGATACTCTTTAAGCTTTCTTCGATTTAATAACGGCATTTTCACACCTCCTTTTGTTTTCTAAAACATCTTACGGATTCATAATAACGGCACAGTTGACGTTTGTCAACCTATAAAATAAAAAAGAATTTTACTAGTTGCCATATTGTCAACATGTTATGATAATAAATGTAGACAACACAACGATTTAGCGCAGGTGAAAAATTATGGAAAATAACGAGCGTGACGAACGATCATTAATAGAAATTATAAAGAACAGGCGAAAAGAGCTTAAAATTTCTCAAGAGCAATTAGGTAAAGCTATGGGCGGCCTAAGTAAATTTGCAATATCGAAATATGAGAATGGTGAACGAAAGTTTCCGAGAGAGTATCTTCCAGAAGTTGCTCAACTACTCGATTTGGATTATTACTATCTGTCTGGAAAAAAAGCAGTAATTGGTTCTAATTCCTATGCTGATTTTATCGGACGAGTAGTTGCTGGTCAGCCTTTAGAAACCTACCCTGACCCTATAAAAGTTGAAGTTCCGGCTGCGATAAAAGAAAAACATCCTTATGCTTATTATTTAGAAGTGGACGGCGATTCTATGAATAATCTATTTTTGGATGGACAGTTAATTTTGGTGGATCCTAAAGCAGAGGTTAAGTCAAAGGATATAGCAGTCGTGCGTATAAATGGCACTGAGACGACAGTGAAAAGAATATACTTTATGAATACAGGAATCGTTCTCGAACCTGATAGCAATGATCCGAAATTTCGTTCTATATTAATCACTAAACCAACTGATTTGGAAGAAGTACACATTGAGGGAAAAGTAGTATGGGATATGGCAAACCCATTTAAAAAGAAATATTAGGAGGAAAGAAAATGAAAAAAGTGATTTTAGGGATAGCATTCTTAGTAGTTTTAACAGGTTGCACTTCTAAAGAAGCTTCTATCGATATTACAAAGAATCAAGATGAAGGCATTTATGATTATGTATATGGGAAATCTGACGAAACAATAAAAAGTGTTTCGGGCGAAGACCAAGCAGGGAACACATTGAACGTAGATGTAGCCGGAAAAGAATTTCAAGCTGCTGTACCCGCTCTTTTAAACGATCAAAACTTGGACTTAAAAGTAGAATTCTCTAATGGAAATGAAACAAATCAGAAAATCAAATTGAAAGGTAGATTAGCAATAGACGAATATCCAAATTTTGTTGCTCTAATGAATGACCGTATTGTTCAAACAAACGACAAAGCTAAGACAGAATTTCCTTTTACTGTTGAAGATGGTATTTCTACCGTTTCAGACGTAAATGGAGTTAAAACAAATATCAATGTCCAAGATGGTAAGATTTTAGGAATTAACATGACTAGTGAGAGCGACGTGGATAAAGAAATGGCCACTATCATAGTCGCTTTCCAAGAAAGTTATCACGCTAACAATGAAGGTGTGTCAGATGCGTATAACAATGCATTGGATGCTAAAAAGAAAACAGCATTCGAATCTAACGGATTCAAATTCACCTTTGAAAAAAATGGAAATGAGTTATTTGCTGATATATCGAAGGTCAAATAAAAAAACACATCCCTCGCCCCTACCAAGAACGTGGATGTGTCAATAAATGATACAAGTTAATTGTATCAAACAAAGGAAGTTGATTCAATTGGCTACTTTTAAGCAGTATACCAAGAAAAATGGTGAAAAAGCTTGGTATTTCAAAACCTATTTAGGTGTTAATCCGAAAACCGGAAAAAAAGTTACTACCACCAAAAGAGGATTCCGAACGCAACGTGAGGCAAAGATTGCTGAAGCGAGACTTCAAACGAATCACAGTTTTAATACAGACGTTAAAGAGAAACCTAAAACTTATCAAGAGGTTTATGATGCCTGGATGATCGAATATGAAAAGACAGTTCGCGGTTCTACCCTTCTAAAAACAAAACGTATCTTTAAAAATCACGTTTTAGATGCCTTAGGTGATACTTACATTTCAGAAGTCACGCCTCTTAAAATTCAAGAACTGATGAATGAATGGTCAAACAAATATACAACTGCCAATAAGATGATGAATTATACTGGTCTCGTTTTTAAATATGCGATGCGTTTTGGTTTAATCAATCAAAACCCTGTTGAATCTATTTTAAAACCTAAGAAAAAAGCAAATAAAAAAACAGAAGAATCTTTCTATGATAAAGATGAATTAAAAATATTTTTAAATACACTCTATCAATATCCAAGTCTAAAAGTACAGGCATATTTCAGATTACTTGCTATGACAGGTATGCGAAAGCAAGAAGCTGGCGCGCTCGAATGGCGTGATATCGATTTTGATACACATACAGTCACAATTGATAAAGCAGTATCTCGCACAGAAGCAGGTCTGATAATCGATGAAACAAAAAATGAAGGGTCAAATCGTATAATTTCGGCTGATGAAGAAACTTTGGCCAAGCTAATTGAATGGAAAGAAGAAGCGCAGCCGCCCTCCGATGAATGGTTAATCTTTGGTAATGACAAGGCAACCAAATCTCACGACATTATGAGTTTGGACACGTCTCGAAAATGGTTGCTGACTATTCAGGATCGCATGGACAAAGATTCCAAAAAACGAATTCACAGAATTACAACACACGGATTTCGTCACACGCATGCTAGTCTTTTAGTTGAAATGGGCGCCTCATTAAAAGATATCCAATATAGATTAGGTCATAGTGACATTCAAACTACTATGAATATTTACGCACACGTTTCGAAATCAGCCAAAGAAAAATTAGCTAATGATTTCAATACTTTCATCGATTTTTGATTAAGGATGGTCAAATGGAAGGTCAACACAAAACAAAGAGCTATTTAAAAGCATTTTTGCGACTCCCGCCGTCTCCATTATCTTTATCGATAATTTTAAAAAAAAAGACTGAAATCATTTAAAATGATTTCAGTCTTTTTTTGTCCATTACTTTTTACGACGTATCTTCCTGTTGTTTAGAAAAACTTCTTTGACTTTCTTTAACCTTTAATAAGAAAAAAGGAAAGCTAGTTTTTACTAGCCTTTTCTTTGTAGTGGATTTTTAACAAGACCTTAGTAAATTGCAGATCCATTTATATCAAAAATCCCCGCTTACAACAACTTTTCCTAACATATGACCTGTTTCAACATCCTTTGTGGCCAGCTTTAAATTTTCGGCATTAATGCCGGTATCATAAATTTTGCTAACAGTAGGAATCACAACTTTTTCATCTGCTAGTTTTGCAATAGTTTCTAAAGCCGCCCCTTGTGAGTCAATTTCATAGCCAAAGTCAGTTTTAGCAAACATATACTCCCAGTCAAATGAAACGGATTTGTTTTTCCACTCCGCTAGGTCCAAAGATTCGTTGATTCCTACAATCGTGCCGACATGACCAAAAGGTTTGACCAGCGGTTTAATAATCTCCAAATACTTCGTGATGTCGAACAAAACAGCAATATAGTCAAAAGTGACAGTTCCGATTTCTTTGAGTTGACTTTTAAGTTCATGATGATAATCAAGAGGATAATCAACACCAACTTTTTTCAACCAATCAAAATTTTTAGGATTTGAAGTGGCATAAACTTCTAAGCCTACCCATTTTGCTAGTTGATTTAAAATAGAACCTACTCCGCCAGCACCGTTAATTACCAAAATAGACTTTCCCTTGACAGAGTCTTTGTGAGGCATAATATTAAATTTATCAAAAAGCAATTCATAAGCAGTCAAAGAGGTTAATGGTAATGAAGCCGCTTCTTCTTTCGTCAAATTTTGAGGGGCTAAAGCGACAATCCGTTCATCTACAAGTTGATATTCTTGATTACTACCGTGTCGTGTCGTTGTGCCAGCATAAAAGACCCGATCCCCTATTTTAAAATTCTTTACTTCATGGCCCACAGCAATTACCTCACCCACAGCATCAAACCCCAACACCCGAAGCGCATTGCTTTTGGGTGCGGTTTGCCGCAATTTTGTATCGACAGGATTGACAGATAGCGCCTGCACATTAACTAATAAATCTCTTCCAACTGCTGTAGGAACTACTTCTTTGACATCAAGAAAACTTTTGGGATCTTCAATTGGTAATCCTTCAAAAAAACCAATTGCGTGCATCATTCTTGTTTCAGACATTTTCATCAACCTCCTAAGTATATTATTGAATTACATCATATATATCCCTTAATTGTTGGCGTTTTTTCTTTGGAATTTCCTGGTCTTTATAGCCAAAGCCTACCATATAAGAAACACCAAATTCTGCTGGATTGACATATCCATTTTCTGCTAAATACTGATCTACCGCTTTTTTATTAAAACCTTCAATTGGGCAACTATCGATATTTAAATAGGCTGCCGTGGTCATCATGTTGGCTAATGCAATGTAAGTTTGCTTAGACGCCCAGTCAAACAATGCCCCCTCTGAAGTTAAATCAAAATCATTTTTTTGAAAATTATTGAAGAAGATTGTTTGAGGAGAATCTGCTGCATAAGGCACTTCGAACACCTCTTCTACCATATGTTTAACATGTAAACTATCGCCTGTTAGATTCTTTCGCGCGAGGACGATTAAAAAATGGCTTGCGCCGTTTAAGCTATTGCGCGCTCCCCAAGCAATATCTTGCAGTTCGTCTTTTACTTGTTGCTTATTAACTAAGAGAAATTTCCAGGGTTCATAGCCAAATGAACTAGGCGAGAGACGCCCTGCTTCAATGATTGTTGCCCAGTCTTCTTTACTGATTTTCTTCGTTTTATCAAATACTTTTGTAGCAAAACGGCGTCTGTGAACATTTAAAATTTCTTCTCTTTTATTCATACAATTCACTCCTTATTTCGATTTAGCAGGCTTTTTTCCAATAAAAATTCGAAATAGACTATAGGGTTTTTCACGTAAATCTTTCCCGTAGTGAAAACCGGCTTGGCGTTGCAATTGATTGCTAGTAAAATACAGATACTCATCTGGACTGATTGAAAGTGTGTCGGGCCATAATATCCGTGAATCATGAGCGATAGTCTCCATAGTACCGTCCGGATAAATTGCTCGAATGCTGTTATTTTCATAATCTCCAGCATAAATCGTACCATCGATTGCTGTAATCATTCCATCAGAAGCCCCTTTTTCTCCCCAATCTTTAACATAAGATTCTAGTGCTTCATCTGCTACTAAAGGATCAAAAATAAGATCTGTTTTGATGGAATAAAGATGACGACTTGACAGCGGACTATAATAAAGTACGTCGCCATCAGGTGATAATGCAATTCCGTCAGCCGCGACTTGCCATGGGGCGGTTTTCCCATCTTTTGTACGGTTCATCAAAATTTCCCCTTCAACTTTTGGAATAAAATTAGAATCCACAGCCGTTGAAGGTGTTCCATCTAATATTCGAAAGGCGTTCCCAGTATCCAACTCAACCACGATGATGGCACCGGGTCCTGTAATGGAAGAATCGGTAATATAAGCCACGCCTTCTTTGCCACGACGAAGATCAATACGTACGTCATTTAAATAAGTCGAATCCAATACTACGTCCTGCGAAAAGGTATAAACACGTCGAATAGTGTTGCTAGCTAAATCCACCGCTACCAACTTCGCAGCACCTTCAATCGGTACCTCAAAATTTGGTGCCGCTGTATCTAGAACCCATAAAGTTCCTTGTCCATCAGCCACAATACTTTGAACACTCAAAAAACTTTTTTCGGGTTTTGTTGCATCAAAGGTATTGGCTTCTTTACTAGGATAAGCAAGCAACTGACCATCAACAATTTCTACAACGGTAGCTTGAACATTATCGCCCCATTCAGGAAAATTGATAAAAACTCTTCCTTCCTCACTCACACTCACACCAGTAGGCATTTCTTCATAAAATGCGTGTACTTGTTCTAATTGACCCCAATTTTTTTCTTTCGCTATCTCCATCATAATCCTCTTCCTTTCATTTAGCACCTAATAGAATCCTTATTAGTAAGTAATCTGATTTGAAACTTGACAAGTTCTCATTTGTACAGCCATCATAAAACCAAGGATGATAAATGTAAATTAGGGAATTTTTTTATACCTCAAATTTTGAATTATCACTTAATTGCAATTTTAGAAGTTAAAATAATAGACGCATATATTTGATTGTGATAAAAAAGGTGATATAAAAAATACTCGTTTTTCTAAAGGAGGATAAGAATGCAACGCAAAATTTATAACTGTGTCGAAGGTTGCTCTGTTGAGTCAACCCTGCAGCTAATTTCGGGAAGATGGAAAAGTGTTTTGTTGTATCATATGATTTATGGTGGGGATTACCGTTACAATGAATTGCAAAAAAAGATTCCGGGCATTACACGGAGAATGCTTTCATTGCAATTAAAAGATTTGGAAAACGATGGCTTGATTGTCCGTCAAGTTATTCAAGAAAAGCCACTGATGGTCTCATATCGCATTACCGAATACGGTGAATCTTTAAAACCGATCATCTCTATGTTGCAGCAATGGGGAGACCATTATAATCAGTTAAATAAAGGGCAGTTAGAAGAAGAGAACCTGCTTAATAAGTAGAAGCTTTCCTGTTTTTATTCCATAGTAGTCTAAACAAAAACTAGTCCCAGCTTGTACACTTCATTTTAATTAATCCCTTTTTTTAATTTTTTCTATCGATTTTTCGATATTTTTTTGGCTGTTATTGTTTTGTCATTTTTGTCTTAAATCTCCTCAAACTGTAAAAAAAGTTCATCATCATGTAATAGCCGCTCATGTTAAAATTTGACAAAGGAGGTTTTCGCTTTGGAAAAACTATTTTTTGCACCTTTTAACTGGCTTTATGCGCTATTATCTTGAAATAAAAAATGCTTCAAAAAGCAGCGGCAATTTACCAGCTACTTTTTGAAGCATTTTTGATTTTTAAATTCCTGTTTTTTCTAAAAATCTTTTACCTCTTAACTAAAGAAACATTCTACTTCTGCTTTTCCATATACTTCTGAATATTTCACAACTACTTTTCCAAAGCGTTCTTGAATTTCATCATGATCAACCAAATCATATTTTTCAACGCTTAATACCAAACAATTTTCTAACTTTTTCACAACTTCGCCAATCACCCGACGTTGTAACCCCACTGGTTTGCATTCGTATACGTGTCCTAAATTAATATTATCTTTATTCATCGCGACTCCTTTTATAACCGTTTTTTAATTATTTTGTAATATAAATATATCATTATTTAATGTTGTTGCCAAGTATTTTTAACAAAAAATCAAAAAAAAAGCTGAACGACTCGAGCAGCTTTCAAGTAAGACGATAAAATTTTAATAAATTGCTCTTCTAAATTATCAAAATTTCCGCTTATGGCTATAGAGAGTTTATTGGCAGACTAAATACTAATGACATTGATATATCGATTCTATCCTCTGTAGAAAACATCAATTTCTTTACCTACAAAAAAAGTGCTGACATTTTGTCAGCACAGGTTTATTTCATTAGTAATTGCGCATATTCTTCTAAAAATTTTTGATCAATTTCATCATAACTATCTGTTTTACTACTATCTAAATCTAGAACACCAATTAATTCGTCATTCTTTACTAAGGGTACAACAATTTCTGACATTGCTGCTGAGTCACAAGAAATATAATTTTCATACTCTTTGACATTGCCGACAATCACAGTTTGACGTCTTTGGGCGCTTTCCCCACAAACTCCTTTACCCATTTGGATACGGGTACAAGAAACACGTCCTTGAAAAGGCCCTAAAATTAACTGATTTTCTTTAAAAAGATAGTAGCCAGAAAAGACAGTATCGGGAAATGTTTCTTTTAATAGTGCTGATGAGTTCGCCAAATTTGCAAGTAAGTCATCTTCAATTTCAAGTAATCCTTTTTGTTGTAACAATAATAATTCATAAGCAGCTGTTTTTTCTTCTTTTGTAAAAGCCACACGCATCACCTCTTGGTGGGATTATACTCCAAACTGTTATGAAATGCTGCTATAAATGAGAAGAATTACAAAAATTTTAGCAAACGCAATTTGTGACAGTTTTCAAAATTTTGTGTAGGATAAGCTAGGAGGTATGTACATGAAAAAATGGATTAAAATATTTTTAGCACTCATTAGCATTTTTCTTTTCGTCATAGTGGGTTACTTGGGGTATGTATTTTTAAGTTATCATCGTCTCCCTGATAATCAAAATTTGGCGGTTAAAACACAACAGGTCGGTAAATTAGAAACTGGTAAGCAGTATCGGGCTTTAACATACAATATTGGTTATGCTTCTTATCCCCCAACATATAGTTTTTTCATGGATGGTGGTACCCAGTCGCGGGCTGATAGTAAAGGGATTGTATATCGCAATCTGGGTGGGATAACTAAAACAGTAAAAAGTCAAAACCCTGATTTGATTTTCTATCAAGAAGTTGATGAAAATGGAGATCGCTCCTATCATGTCAATGAAGTGAGTTTTTTACAACAAAAATTTGGGAATTATAATTCGGTTTATGGCGTAAATTATGACTCTCCCTATCTCTTTTATCCTTTCACTAAGCCCATTGGGAAAACAAAATCTGGGTTAGTGACATTAAGTAAGAGCTCTTTAACCAGCGCTAAACGTTATCAACTGCCTATTGATAGCGGTGTGACCAAAATTCTTGATTATGATCGCGCCTTTACAGTCGCAAGAACACCGGTTAAAAACGGCAAAGATTTGGTGGTGATTAATATCCATCTCTCAGCTTATACCAAAAATAAGGCTGTTCAAACGGCACAATTAAAAAAACTAACGGATTTTTTAAGCAAGGAATACCAAAAAGACAACTACGTTTTAGTTGCAGGAGACTTTAATCATGATATTTTAGGAAATGCACCGTTTGTTTTTGGTACGAGCAAAGAACCTTTAACTTGGACACATCCTTTTCCCAAAAATCAATTACCATCAGGATTTCATATTCCTACAGAAAATTTAGCAACTGCTAAAATTCCTTCTGCACGAAACTTAAATGAAGCTTATCAAAAAGGACAAACCTTTGTCACTTTAATAGATGGCTTTATCGTATCAGATAATATTGCGGTCAAAAAAGTAGCTGTAGTAGACACAGGATTTGACTATTCCGATCACAATCCTGTTACCTTAGATTTTCAATTAGAATAAGCAAAAAAAGCGTGAAATTCAATAAGAACTTCACGCTTTTTCTTTGATTTTAAGACATCGAACTGTTGACTTCCTTTTTTTCAATTAGTTCACTCACTTTTTCTTGAATCAAAAATGTATTTTGCCAAGACAAATAAGAATCAATATGAAGCACCGGTGTTGCATTACTCATTTTTAAATCTTCGGTAGTTAAAATTAAATCATAAGCATCAAAACTATCCCAAATAGCCTTTTCTTCTTGATTTCCTTCTATAATTTCAAAACTACCGTATATTGTTTTCTTTATTTGCATTGCCAAATAGTTTTCAGCAGTAGGCGATAGACTGGAGAGTAATAAAATTTTGATTTTCTGCTGACCTAATGCTATGCGTTCCATCCAATCCGGTACAGAGGTTAATAACCAATATACATAAGCAATTACAAAGTCTTTTTCCAAATAAAAACAGTATTGCGTCGCAACTGATTCTACTAATTTTGTAATTCTGGCAACCCCTAATGGATAACTTTTCGCCATTGCTAAAACAAAGTCTTCTTTATTTAAGTGAAGAATATTGATACAAGTCCCTGCTGTTGCATATAAAAAAGAAGAATTTTGCAAGGTACAAATAAGTTGCACTTGCTCTTTTGGCGTTAATGGTCGGATAAAGAGGTCATTCAATTGTTTCACGAGTTCTTCATGAATATCAAAATGTATTTTACTCCGTTCGTTATTTGCTAAGGCATATTCCAATTGATTATCACTAAAAATCAAACTATCACTGTATAAAAGCCAAAGTGAATCTTGACAGTTCCTTATATCATAAGACACCCCAAAATTTTCCTTCACGATATCTCGGCATTCAAGGAATACTTCATCTGTAGGCAGCTGGATAAAATTATTTTGTAATTGCCATTTTGAAAAATGATGATGATTCTTTATGCGCCATAAACTAATGTATAAATTATAAACTAAACGATGAATAAAAATGTGTTTAGCGGGAAAATTATTTTTTTCCAAAAAAGCTTTCACAAAGTCAATGAGTACGCTTTGATGACTCTCAGCTATAGTTGGCAAACAAATTTCTCTTTGGAAGTTTTTTTCAGAAAAATAGCGATAATACAGCTGCCTAATCACACTTTCTTTACCTTCTAATCGTAAAGGACGATGTTTTAGTTCAATTTCAGCTTCTTTTAGCACAGTTTGAATCTTCTTTAAGTAACGTTGGGTATTGGAAACACTCAAATACAATTCGCTAGCTAAATCCGTAATATTTTCATGTTGCTCGTAAAGCAATGCTTCAAAAATTTGAAACTCAGCTGAACGTTGTAAAAATTCAGAATATAAGCGACTAATTGGCGCCGATTTTTGCATCTTAAGTTGGTATAAGCCTTTATATTTCGCAATTTGTGAAATGTCTTGTTCTTCATTAACCAAACGAATATCATTCAATAAAACAGGTAATGAACATTGCAATTCTTTCATCAACTGATCGGCCGGTAGCCCTTGTTTATTTGCATAGAGTAATTCTAACAATTGTAAATGTCGTAACATACTTTTATTTAATAATGTTCTCAAATTCATCAAATCGCCCCTGACCAGATTTATTTCTATTTACTTTCTCATCTCAGATTAGCAAAATACGATCATTTTTCAATCATCCTGTATCCAAATATTAAAAGAACCCCCATTTATGAGATTTCCATTCCAACAAAAAAAAGCCATTGAACGGCACCAAACCAAAAATGGAAGTAACTTTCATTTGGGTTTGGTACTTGATTCATCAGGCTTTTAACAACTAAATGGCTCTTAAAGTTAAACTTTCTACTAAACTATTTAATTGTAACATTAATTTATTTTCTTGCTTCACTTCCAAGAAACGACGATGGGTCATCACACTACCAACAAGAAGTAAAAAATACTGCTCTTGGAGCTGTCTTTGTTCTTTTTCCTCCAGATGACATAATTGGGGATCTGATTGAATCAGCTCACAAAAAAATTGTTGTGAAATATCTTGAATAGCAGTACAAGTTGTATTTTTCTTTTTCGGATGAAAAAAGATATGTAAAAATAAGTCATAACATTTCTGGTTGTAAATAACAAAATGTTGGGCAAAATCCGCTAAGACTTTGGGATTTTGAAACTCTTTTTGAAAGTCTTGATGGAGTTTTACGTAATAATTGGCTACAAGCGCCTGTTTAAGATCTCGCATTGAATCAAATTGTTTATAAATTGGTTGCGTGCTCATTTTCATATAATCAGCCAAATTACGGGTCGTCAGTTCATCAAAGCCATATGTCTGAACAAATTTTGCGGCTTTATCTAGGATCATTTTTTTCGTAAATTTTGTTTTTCTCATATAACTCCCCCTTATCTAATAAAATTTTAACAATTTATATGAAATAAAAGTTTTGATTTTTTTTACACCTCTGTAAAAAAATAGAAAAAGACGGCCGTTTTATTTCCAAAATACCTAACAAAAACCCCTTCACAATGACATTTGTGAAGGGGTTTACTTTTAACCAAGATGGCCTATTTTCATTTGCTGGTTTTTAACATAACGTAAAATTTCTTGAATATTTAATTCGGGATGAGAAACATTGATATAAAACAGCTGTTCATTTTGGATTAAATCGCCTATCTCATAATTACTTAATACAATATCAAATTCACTATCCCGGTTCCACGCAGTAGCATACAAATTGGGATACTTGTTGAGTTCATATAAATAATAATTTGTCATTTGACGAGCTAATAATTGATTTCCTACATAATAAATCCCAACGCGATACAAAGCTTCTTTTTCTTCCTGTAAATAAAGAAAGGCGCGGCCCAGATCCCCTTTTAGCGGATCTTTAATTTTTTGATGATTAAACAGCTCGGGAAAGTTAGTTTCTAAAGCCAAAACAATTTTATCAAACTGATTTTTTTGATTGATCGCATCCAACTCATCTAAATAGCGATTAAAAAAGATTGTTTGATCCATCATAATGTGTCCTTTTAACAAAATGTTTTGCCAAATCGATTTAAGTACATTGTAGACAATATAATCATTTTGCGTCGCCGAAACTTCTGATAAAGCTAAAAAGGATTGAACAAAGCGATAACTTATAAAATTATTGCACCGACCTAATTCATTCAACTCTCTAAATAATAAAGAATCAGAAGATGAAAAATGATGACTCATGAAAAAACAAACCAAGCGACTGACTTCAGTATCATAGTGGGCAGGAAAATAAGCCAAGTGTTTTTGCCATAAATTTTTCAAAATTGTAAAACTTTTTATTCTACGGATACCCGCTACAAAACTTTGTCGGTTTCCTAAATTGCGGATTTCTTCCACAAACTCTGCTTCGTTAGAAAAACGATCTTTTTGCCCTTCTGTACGAATTTTTACCACCCATAAATATAACGTTAATTCATGTAAAAAGCAGTGATTAGCTCGAATCTCCAGTAATTCTTCCAAGTCTGTAATAAAGGCTACTGGTAATAACTGCGTTTGCAGATGCTCAATTTTTTCGACGGAGAGTGTATGGAAAAATAAAGAACTAAAAAAATGACGAATTTGGATTTCTGAACCATGGATTTGGTTATTTTTTATCACTAAATCAAACTCAGCTAACAATTTATTTAACTCTCTTATTTCAGCATAATAAGTTGCTATACTAAGTCCATTGGAATCACAAAAATAGTTCACATTCACATTTTCTTGAAAAAAGATTTCTTTTAAGATTTTATATTTGCGCGAATACAGCATCAAATATCTTGTCATAAAGGTTAAATTTTGCGTTAGATCAATATGTAGCTGGTATTCGTGGTTTGACGTCGTCAGTTGAAAACCAGACATATTTTTAAAAATTTCTTGAATATCTGCCACTAATTTTAACAAAGTGGGTCTCGTTAATGCCAGTTTTTGTGAAACCTCTTTTTTGGTGGCATGATTTCCTTTTTGGGTAAGATAGCGGAGAAACTCCATAATTTTTTTGTCCCAATCATTTAGAAGTTCTCTTCTGTACATGGTATAACCTCTTCTCTAGTCTTAAATTGACGACACGTAACTCCCTGGTCAATTCAAAACAAGGTCATTATAACATAGCAACTAAAACAAAATTTCTAAAAATTGATAAAAAAGAAGAAATATCGTAATATTTTTAGCAAAAAAAGCTTAAAAAATTGTTTTCTGTCAAAATTATTAAGAAGATAAATTCCTATATTTTGCTTTTTCGAAGAATATCTTTCTAAAATGCTTAAAAAGACTACCTCCATAAAAAGGTAGATTGCTTCGACTCGACTGTGGAGAATTCTAAAGTATTTGTGAAACAATACTAAAAATATCATTTCATGATGGCTTTGTCTGCTCAAAAATATTATTAATACTTAGTAAAATTGATTATTTTATTTTTCGCTAGAAAAATATAAAAATATGTGTGAAACATTTTTATCAAAAAAATAAGGTTTTGAAGTTTTAAAAAATTAGTTTTTTCGTCTAATTTTTTTACCTTCAAAACCTTATTTTCTTACTATGCTTGTGTATCAATAACAGCCTCTGGATTTTCTAATACATTGCGATCGATTTCTTTAATTCTAGTGGAAGTCACAATTCCAGCGACCATTGCATCGCTAACATTAATTGCAGTTCGTGCCATATCAATTAGCGGTTCTACAGAAATAACTAATCCAACAATCGCAATTGGGAGATTCAGCGCACCTAAAACAATTAAAGAAGCAAATGTCGCTCCACCCCCGACACCTGCAACGCCAAATGAACTAATGGTTACTACTGCCACCAGCATTAAGATAAATTGCAAACTGAAGATATCTATACCCGCACTCGGCGCTACAATTGTTGCTAACATCGCAGGATAAACACCGGCACATCCATTTTGGCCGATAGATATCCCAAAACTAGCAGCAAAGTTAGCTGTAGCGTCATCCACACCAAAAGCCTTGGTTTGTGTTTCAATATTTAACGGCATCGCGCCAGCTGAGGAACGAGAAGTAAAAGCAAAACTTAAAACTGGCAATGCTTTTTTCAAATAAGTCATCGGACTAACTTTGACAAAACTTAAGACTAAAAGATGAAGGAGCATTACTACAATTAAAGCACTATATGAAGCGAGGATAAATTTACCTAAATTGACAATTGCAGCAAAATTACTTGATGCTAAAACATTTGTCATCAAAGCAAAAACGCCATATGGTGTCAAACGTAAAACCAACGTTACAATTCGCATTACAATTTTATAAAGACTATCCATTAATTTTGCAAAAAAATCTGCTTCTTTTGGTGCTTTTCTCTTCACGCCAAGATACGCCACTCCCACAAAAGCAGAGAAGATAACAACTCCAATTGTACTTGTAGCTCTAGTACCGGCTAAATCAGCAAATACATTTGTAGGAATAAAGGACAATATTTGTTGCGGAATGGATAAGTTTTGTACTTGTGTCTGACGTTCTGCCAACTCCGCTATCCGTGCTGATTCGGCTGCACCTTGTGTGAAAGAAGCGCCATCCAGATTGAACAAAACAATACTTGTATATCCGATTAAAGCAGCAACTGCTGTTGTTGCGAGTAGAGTTGCCAAAACAGTAAAACTGATTTTTCCTAATTTATTGCTTTCTTTCATCCGTGTAAATGCACAAACGATCGAAACAAAAACAAGTGGCATAACCAGCATCTGTAAGAGACTGACATAACCATTCCCGACAATTTGAATCCATTCCAAAGCGCCAGTTACAACCGCATCTTTTGTACCAAAGACTAATTGTAGTGCTCCGCCAAAAAGAATACCGACAAAAAGTGCTACAAAAACGCGAGTTGAAAATTTCAAGTGTTTTTGCTGTTGTCGCCAAAAAACATAAAGCAACGCAGCAAACACTACCAATACAGCAATAATTAATAAAGTCGTCATCATATACCCCCAAATAATTCCATTAACATCACGTTAAGATTCATCTTTTTTCTTTTTTAAAAGAAATCCGATTTACTTATTATAAGTTAGTTTACTTTATCTGTCTTTTATTATGACTTATGAAAGCGTATCGATTTTCAGATGGCGGATATGCAACCTTGTATTGCTCTTTTGAAAAAAGTATCACGATAGAAAAGCGCTTCTCTATTTACAACCAATACGCTAAATGGAGAAGCAAAAGCTGCATAAAAAATGCAACGGATGGTTTAACTCTCAAGCAATAAGATGAAAATTTTGATAAATTGTCTTTCAAATTTCTTAAAATTTTAGCTTATTGTCGTAGAGAGTTTGTTCATAAAGCTAGACATCAAGAATCTGGCTAAATCAGTCTTATCCCTTGTGAAAATCCTATAATTCTTTTGATTATGAAAAAGCACGCTACCTTAATGGTAACGTGCCACTATTATATTTGGAAAAAGTTATACCAAAACCATATGGTCACTTTTTTTCTTAGCGATTGCAGCCTTAGCGCAGGCTAAGCGGGCTTGCGGAATTCGAAATGGTGAACACGAGACATAATCTACGGGTAATGTTTGAATAAATTGAATAGAAGCTGGGTCGCCTCCTACTTCACCACAAACGCCAATGGAGAGGCTTTCTTTTTCCTCTTTCCCTTTTTCAGAAGCAAAACGCATTAATTTCCCTACTCCTTCAGCATCTAAATGTTGGAAAGGATCGCTTGGTAATATTGCGTTATGAGTGTAGGTTGATAAAAATTTATGCGCATCATCTCGTGAATAACCATAGGTCAACTGCGTTAAATCATTTGTGCCAAAACTAAAGAAATCAGCAATTTGCGCCAACTGGTCAGCAATTAGACAGGCTCTAGGAATTTCAATCATCGTTCCAATGTTAAAAGGCAAATTCATGTTTGAATCTTTAAACTGCGCTCCAATAACTTCCAAACAACTTTTTTTAATTAGACTCAGTTCTTTGACTGTACCCACTAAAGGAATCATAATGTGAGGAATAATTGTAATTTTTTCCTTTCTAGAAATTTCAATAGCCGCTTCTATGATAGCACCTACTTGCATTTGGTAGATTTCTGGTCTGGTAATACCTAAACGAA
>OLNH01001054.1_pt1 | contig 17063 bp, 11 predicted proteins | sample 1643101 | NCBI WGS metagenome assembly OLNH01 (sample SAMEA3136758, study PRJEB25190) | human gut metagenome | biome: human gut; feature: human-associated habitat; material: faeces | place: Austria | collected 2013
GCAAAGCTTGCGGAAGCTACAACAAAAAGGAAATCATTAAAGTTGAAGACTAATTCTTAATGATTGCAAAGCATGGCAGGTTGTCCCATTAGCGTGGGGAGCCTGCTTTTTTGTATGTAAAGAAAATTTGAGTTTATAACGTCATGCAAGAAAGTATTTTTCTCTGTAAAGCTGACAGTAAAGAATTGCATAGTTAGTAATAGAAGGAGTTACTGAGAACGGAGCGAACAGCAACCAGAAGAAAAGTATATGTTATGATGAAATGAATGGTTGAGATATATGTTTATAAGAATGGATGAGGGATAGAAGGAATGAACGAAAAGGAGAAGGTAAACCAGATCACAGAGGGCGTGATCTGGAAACAGCTGCTGTTATTTTTCTTTCCAATTGTATTTGGAACATTTTTTCAGCAGATTTATAATACGGCAGATACGATCGTTGTCGGCCGTTTCGTAGGAAAGCAGGCGCTTGCTGCAGTCGGAGGTTCTGCCAGTCAGATTTCAAACTTGATCGTGGGCTTTTTTGTAGGTCTTTCTTCAGGGGCTGCAGTTGTAATTTCGCAGTTTTATGGGGCAAAGGATAAGAAGAATGTAAGTAAGGCGCTGCATACCGCATTTGCATTCTCGATCGCAGCAGGTATTTTTCTGACTGTGGCGGGTATTTTTCTGACAAGACCAGCACTTCTGCTTATGAAGACACCGGCGGATGTTGTAGAGGATTCGGTTATTTATCTTCATATTTATTTTGGCGGAATGATCTTTAACCTGATCTACAATATGGGTGCTGCGATCCTGCGTGCAGTTGGAGATTCCAAGAGACCACTGTATGTTCTGATCATCACCTGTATTCTGAATATTATTCTGGATTTGCTGTTTGTGGTTGCTTTTGGCATGGGAGTAACGGGTGTGGCAGCGGCAACAGTTACTTCACAGGTGATCAGTGCGGTGATCGTAATGGGAATGCTGTTAAAGACAAAGGAAATCTATGTGTTAAAACTGCAGGAGATCCGCTTTGACAGGAGAATGCTGTTTTCTGTACTCAGGATCGGAATCCCGGCAGGACTGGAATCTGTCATGTATAATATTTCGAATATTGTGATCCAGGTATTTGTCAATAATCTCGGAACAGATACTGTGGCAGCATGGGGAACCCTTGGAAAGATCGATGCGTTATTCTGGATGGTAATTAATGCTTTTGCGATTTCCATTACTACCTTCGTTGGACAGAATTACGGGGCAGGAAAGTATCACCGTATGAGAAAGAGTGTCCGTGCCTGTATGACTATGAGTATGGTCGGTTCTGCAATATTGATCCTGTTTATGTATACATGTGCCCCGTGGATCTATAGTCTGTTTACTACAGACAGTGCAGTTATCGCACATGGCGTACATATGAGTCGTTTTATGCTCCCGTCATATTTCATCTATGTAATTATCGGAATTCTTTCCGGTGCATTGCGCGGAACGGGAAAAGTACTTGTGCCGATGATCCTTACCTGCGGAGGAGTCTGCTCTCTGCGTATCGTATGGCTTTTCACTGCAGGCAGGATGTATCCGGGAATTAATACAATTATGCTCAGTTATCCGGTTTCCTGGAGTATTACTGCAGTATTATTTATTGTATATTATTTTATGAAGTTTCCGGGTAAGAGAAATGAAATTTAATCAAATCAGGTAAGTCCCCTGCTTCAATTGCGAAAAGCGATAAGCAGTGGGACATATAGAAGATATTCTGGTTACTGTTCGTATGATATCCTGTAGAGGATATCATACGAACAGTAACCGTTTTTTTATATCGCAGGAAATTTCACCGTGATGTAAAATGCTCTCTGGAAAGGAACTTTTGTTACTACACCATTTTTCATGGAATAATGCAGTTTATCATATGTCTGTTGCCGAAATCTGTCAGATAAGGTAAGCTAAGAACAGAGAAAACAAAAAATTTGCGGTACATAAAAACTGTAAAAATGAAAGTATGGAAAGAATATGAGAAAACAAAAAACGGTTGGTCTGATTTTCGTGATAGCCCTGTGTCTGGCAGGCATATGGGGACTGAAAGTAAATATGACAGTCTGGGGTGCTGTGACAGAGGTGACTGATATTATTGCACCTCACGACATCCCGGCAGTGGCAGTAAAAGTGAATGAGGGCAGTGAAGCAATTTCTGAGAAACTGCCTGAAGTTTGCTATACGGTTTATACAAAAGCGGATACATTGCATGTTCCAGTATCCTGGGATGTTTCTGCTGTAAACATGAAACTGGCAGGTGTTTACACCATCGCAGGTGTACTGAAACTTTCACCGGAATATAATACTGATGGTATCCAGATTCCGCAGGTGAAGACAACGGTTTCTGTTCAGTATTTTGACAGACCTGATATTAATACATATTACAGGCTGACAGCAGCTGGGCTGTACATTTTTCCCTGGCTGGATCAGGAAGACACTGATACTATGAAAGCTTATCTGAAAAAGGACAATGGACAGTGGCTCGATCTCACAGAAGAGGGATTTGCTCTCTGTGATAGTGAAGGACTGTATGTGTCCAATCAGAGTTTGATCGTGGGGAATATCTATTCATTGCTTGTAACTTATGATAATGGAAAGAAACAAACAGGCACCTTGCGTTTTCTGTATCAAAAAGACGGCAGTCTTAAGATTTACAGTTATCAGTACAGCCAGCTTGGAAATATACAGAAACCGGGAAAGATAATACAGTCTTATAATACAAAAGATGAGAAAAATCTGAGTCGATGCGCGGCATACGCAGTCAGGACAGGGGGAAACCTGGAGAAAATTGAACAGGATCTGGAAGAGAGTGTCAAACTGAAAGTCAGCACTGCGGAGCAGTTTGAAAATACAGCAGAGAATCCGGAATTGATCCTGGAATCTTCCTGGGATCTGAGCCAGGTAGATACGGCAAAGAGAGGGGTGTACAAAGTTACCGGAACATTTGTGATCCCGGAAGGATATAAAGTAGTTGATGGTCTGACACTTCCTGTGGCATATGCCTATCTTTCCGTACAGAAAAAGGGTGAACCGCAGATCAATACATATAGCATGCCGACGGTAGACCTGCTGGAATTTCCTGTGCTGCTGGATGGATTTTCGACAGAGGAATGCCGGAATATGCAGGTTTACCTTTCTGAGAATAAGGGAAGTTACCGGAAGATTGACAGTGATCTGATGGAAGTGACTTCGGATGGAATACAGATTTACTACAGAGAGATATTAGAGAAAGGAAAGAACTACGATATCTGTGCTGTTTATGAAAACGGAAGCACAGGAATTTATTCATTTTCCTATAATGATGATTTTATTGTCAATGAATACTGGCATGAGAGGAACTTCTCGGACAGGGAGGAGAAAAATCTCCCTGATATTGTGCAGAAAGCGCCGGAGACATCAGCTTCATCAGGATCACAAGGCAGTAACAAAACACCATCAGATCCGTCGGAAGAAAATGAAGAGTATTCAAATGCGGGAAGTATGGGCTATCATTACAATGAATCCTACGGAAAATCTGACAGTATAAATGGACAGAGTAACAGCAGTGATAACAGAGAGTCTGCATCAAAAGCTGTAAATGTATCTGACGCAGATAATTCAGTAACGGAATTGAGTACAGATACGATTATTGCAATCAGCGGACAGAGACTGCTTCTGATGATTCAGCAGAATGGCGGCGCAAAGTTTGAGAAACAGGGAATCTCTGTGACTCTCTCTTCCGATATAGTAAATGGATGGAAGATTGGTGCAGATGATGAAATTCAGATTAGAATTGAGAAAACATCAGAATCAGCGTTCTCTCTGCGGATTTTTGTCAGAGGCGAGGAAGTGACGGAAGTTCCGGGAACAGTGATAGAGTTTCTGGTATCTGTATTTAATGGGATTCAATCACCAGAGACAGTGAAAGCAGAGGATGTACAGGGAAATCAATATGCAGTAGATTATCAGGAAAAGCAGAATATTTTGCGCGTTGAGATCAACCAGACGGGAGATTATTTTCTGACAGGCGAAGGAGCAGATGCGGTTCAGTGGGCTAAGGAACAGTCTGATGTCGGGCAGGCAGGATTTACAGAGGTCTTATTGTCTGAAGGTGAAGCCGAGAAGCGCACAGAGGATCCCGGCACACAGTTTCTGACAATGATACCGATTTTATTGGCAGTATGTGTGATTGTTTTTGCTGTAATTTTTGTACTTCGTAAAAAACGCAGATAAGATACAGGTAAAATATGAAGCACTTAAGAGCAGAAGGAGGTGGCAGCGATGAAGAAAAACTGGAAATATTCATTATTACTCATAACAGTTGTAGTTGCGGTGGCTATGGGTGTATTCTTTCTGTTCTATCGCTTTGATAATAAATATACGGCGAAGGGTGATCAGGCGATTCAGGGAATTCTGTATGTACCTGATGATGATTCCGTACATTATCTTGCCAGGGAATGGGAATATTATCCGGATGTATTGCTGACGCCGCAGGAATTACGGGAGCATAAGGACGAATACTATAGTCGTTATGTTTCTATTGGTGAGTATGGCGGAATGGATATGGGTGATAAAGACAAATCTCCTTTTGGGAGTGGTACATATCGGATGACACTGGTGTTTCCTGAGCAGGAAAAAAGATATGCCATTGGCCTGGTAGAGATTTTTTCTGCCTACAAGTTGTATGTTAATGGAAATCTGATCGGACAGGTGGGAAATCCAGATCCTGAGAATTATCAGGAACAGATCCAAAACAGGGTATTTACCTTTGAAGGAAAAGGCGCAGTGGAAATTATGATCGCGGTGACAGATATGCATTCAGTGTCATCAGGAATTCAGTATGTGCCAGTTCTGGCTTCTCCATTTAAAGTAAATATCATCCGTGGACTGTCAATCGTGATTGATGCAGTTTATATAGCGTTTACATTTTTTATCCTGATTTTTTCCGTATATATGTTTGTACGTACCAGAAAACCGGAGATTGGATTTTTTGCCCTGCTCTGTGTCTGTGTGCTGGGATATAGTTTTTATCCCATCCTGCATACATTTGTGGCAGTAAAAGTACAGCCGAGTTATGGATTGGAAGCATTATTTTATTATCTGATGTTTGCCTGCGTTGTGCTGGTGCAGCAGAAGGTTCTGGGAGATGAGAGGAGGATCCCGGAGATTTTGGCATCTGCAATTGCTGCGGCAGGAATACTGATTTTTGTGGCGGAGCTGTTGTGCAGCAGAACACAGTCTGCGGGCGGGCTATATCTGATCTCACACTTTACAGAGATTTTGAAGTGGGCAGTAGCCGGTTATCTGCTTTTCAGAAGTGTGAAAGAGATAAAACAGAAGTACAGCGATGTCCTTTTGGTGGGAATTGTTGTTTATGGGATATCTCTGGCGGCGGACAGAATATGGAAATTATATGAGCCGATCATTGGGGGGTGGTTTACAGAATTTGGTGCTGCAGTGCTTGTATTCAGTGTAGGACTGACTTTGTGGATGGAGCTTGCCAATGCTTACAGATTTCAGCTTGCCTATGGAGAATACAGCCGTCAGATGGAGCAGAAACTTCAGATGCAGAAACAGCACTATGAGGAACTGACCGAAAAAATGGATGAGATCAGCAGGATGCGCCATGATATGAGACACCATCTGCGTGCGCTCATGTCTTATGCACAGCAGGGAAAATATGAAGAATTGATGGATTATCTGCAGGAGTATGCTTCTGTTATGATGGAAGAAGAGAAAGTGGTCTGCTACTGCAGAAATATGGCAGTAGATGCAGTGATTCATTTCTATGCAGGAGAACTGAGACAACGGGGGATTTCGTTTGAATATGATATGATGCTGCCGCAGAATATCGGCATTTCAGATACAGATTTGTGCAAGATTTATGGAAATCTCTTGGAGAATGCAGTAGATGCGGTAAAAGAGCAGCCGCCGGAAAGTCATCCGTATGTAAAAGTGCTTACAAAGATTAAGAATAAAAAACTGCTGATAGAGATCTCGAATCCTTATTCTAATGAAATCCAGCGAAAAGACAACGGATTTTATTCAACGAAACATGATGGTTTTGGAATCGGAACGGCATCTGTGACAGAGGTGGTACAAAGAATTGGAGGTTATGTGGCCTTCAGCACAGAAGAGAGTATCTTTAAAGTGAATATCTTTCTGCCTGTAAAAACAGTGCAGTAAACAAAAAAGTTACTGACCAAGCCGGCAGTAACTTTTTTGTTTACTTATCAGAGTCTGATGAGAATAAGTATTCCAGATATGCTTTTTTTATTGCATTGGAACCACGCTTGCGTACAGTGACAAGTTCCTGATTGTCCATAACAAATCCCTCGTCAGTGGCTTCTTCTATATGATCCATATTTACGATGCATCCTCTGTAGCAGGAAAGAAAGCATTTCATTCCCTCCAGAAGTTCTTCGAATTTCTGGAATGTAATGTAGGAGCGGATAATGCCTGCGTCTGTAGTATGTACCTGGACCGCGTTGCGGTAAGTATCTACATAGAGAATACTTTTGACCGGGATCTTTACAGGGGTACGGTCGGAGATCAGCTCGATGTATCTGGAGTTCTGCGACTGTCGGATCTGGATAGTAGAAAGAATCTTGCGGAGCTTTTCCGGATCAAAGGGCTTCAGCAGATAGTAGGATGCCTGTACGTCGTAACTTTCGACTGCATAAGAATCGCTGCTTGTAATGAAGATCAGAGCTGCCGGATCCTCAGCGTTGCGAAGCTTTTTGGCAGCATCCATGCCGGTCATGTTACCCATATAAATATCCATGATGATCAGGTCATAAAATTCAGGGGAATACTTCTGAAAAAAAGCTTCCGCACTGGAAAAAAGGCAGATCTCTGCGGATATATTCTGTGATTCATAATAAGAAGAAATAACAGACTTTACCTGGTTCAGATCTTCCGCAGAATCGTCAAGGATTGCAATATTCAAAAGGAGTACCTCCTAAGTTTAACTTAAACATGAGTTTTATTTTAGCTTATTTGCGGGCGTTATTCAAGTCTATTTTCGTTCTTGCGCATATGCTGGGACAGAAGTTGTTTTGAAATTTAAGGAGTTATTGTCTTGAATTTCCTGCCCCAAGGAGCAGCCTGCCAGACAGTGAGTGAACAGGAACCGTCATATTTCACGGAAAATGTCATTTAATCCCATGTGTATTGCAAATAATGTCGGAATTCCTTATAGTAATATCATAGAAATTCAGAGAAAAACATTTCAGGAAAGGGATGGTAAACAGTATGAAAAATTGGAAAAAATTAATGGCAGGTTTTTGTGCAGCAGCAATGGTTACTTCTATGGTGGCTCCGGTATGGGCAGCAGATGAGGAAGCAGCAGAAGAGGATACTGCTGACGATGGTGATGTAGCAGATGTATCAGAAGCAATGACCGGTATCTGGCAGGACAGTGCAGGAGATATCTACGGATTCTACAAAGACAATTCTTTCTTTGGACAGTGGGTTGAAGAAGAAACAGATGTTTTAGGTGTATACAGTCTTGCTTCAGACGGTGAGTATACAGCTCTGGCAATGCAGTTTGCAAATGATGACGGTACACTTGATGATGAGAATATGGAAACTTATCTGGTACAGATAAATGAAGAAGAGAATGTACTGGAACTTTATGATCCGGACAGCCTGGAGCTGACAGCAACTCTGGAACCATATGAGGCAACCGGTGATGAAGCAGATTATAATCAGACTTATCAGGACATGGGGGATCTTCTGACAGAGTGCTATTCCGGACAGACAGAAGCTGGGGAAACATTTATCTATGCAGCAAATGATGATGGAACTTTCTGTTCAGTACTTGTAATTAACGACCAGGATGAGTTCGTAAGCTTTATTGGTGAAGGTACTTTTGATGAAGAGAACAATACAGTGACAATTGATGATGAAGTATCTGAGATGTCTCTTACATTTGGTGTAACATTAAATGATGATAACACTCTGACACTGGATATGGGTGATCTTGGAAGCGCAACAGTAGAAGAAGCTTTTATCGCAGTTGCAGTTCAGGGACTGAAATATGCAGTTGAGAATGGAACAGAGATGAACTAAAGATTTCTTTCTCCTTTAGAAAAGAATAAGTGATTTGGGAAATGCTCCTCTCCGGGTTGTTCTGGAGGGGAGTGTTTTTTGTGTGGCTGCAAAGGGACGCGAAGAAAAATCGTTTGTTTTGTGTATTATAATGCAATGAGCTTTTTTAATAGATAAAGGTTACTGGGGGTTTTAGAATGTCCGGGAAGATGGTATAATGAGATGCAAATTCGTTTTCATTCACAGGTGCAGGAACCGAAGGGAAACGAAAATTACGAGAGAGGTTTTTATTTATGAATATTTTGAACATAGAGCATGTTTCCAAGGTATTTGGAGAGAAAGTGGTCTTGAACGATGTTTCTTATGGAATCCATCAGGGTGATAAGATTGGTATTATCGGGATCAATGGAACCGGGAAATCTACGATCCTTAAGATTATTGCGGGGTTGGAGGAGCCGGATGAGGGACAGATCATTACGCAGAATGGTCTGCGTATCACATATCTGCCGCAGATGCCGGAATTTCCGCAGGGGTCTACGATCCTGGATTATGTGGCCGAGGGGAAATGGCAGAAGGACTGGAGCACAGAGAGTGAAGCCAGAAATGTTCTGAATAAGCTGGGGATCACAGATCATGAGGAGAAGATCGATCATCTCTCCGGAGGTCAGAAGAAGAGAGTGGCGCTGGCGAGGACTCTGGTAAATCCGTGTGATGTGCTGCTTCTGGACGAGCCTACTAACCATCTGGACAATGAGATGGTGACTTGGCTTGAGGATTTTCTGAGAAGCTTTAAGGGCGTTGTGATCATGGTTACTCATGACAGATATTTCCTTGACAGAGTTACCAATAAGATCCTGGAGATTTCTCATGGGAATCTTTATGCGTATGAGGCGAACTATTCTAAGTTCCTGGAGCTGAAAGCGGAGCGCGAGGAGATGGAACTTGCCAGTGAGAGAAAGAGACAGAGTGTTCTTCGTATGGAACTGGAATGGGCGAAGAGAGGATGCCGTGCGAGAAGTACCAAGCAGCGTGCCCGTCTGGAACGTCTGGAAGCGCTGAAGAATGGAAAAGCGCCTGTAAGGGATGCGAATGTGGAGCTGGATTCTGTTGAGACCCGTATGGGAAAGAAAACGATCGAGCTTCATCATATCAGCAAGAGTTTCGGGGAGAAAATGATCCTGGATGATTTCAATTATATTGTGCTGAGAAATCAGAGACTTGGTATTATTGGTCCGAATGGATGTGGAAAATCAACTTTAATCAAGATTATTGATGGGATGATCCAGCCGGATGCGGGTGAGGTGGAGATCGGGGAGACGATCCGTATCGGTTATTTCGCACAGGAAGTGCCGGATATGGATACGAATCAGCGTGTAATCGACTATATCCGTGATGTGGCGGAGTATATTCCGACAAGAGATGGAAAGATTTCTGCAACCATGATGTTGGAGAGGTTTTTATTCGATTCTGCGATGCAGTATGCGCCGATCGCCAAGCTTTCCGGAGGCGAGAAGAGACGTCTGTATCTGCTGAAAGTTCTGATGGAAGCGCCAAATGTGCTGCTTTTGGATGAGCCGAGCAATGATCTGGATATTCCGACACTGACCATTCTGGAAGATTATCTGGATTCTTTTGCAGGGATTGTGATCGCGGTATCTCATGACCGGTATTTCCTGGATAATATTGTGGACAGGATTTTTGCATTTGAGGGGAACGGACATCTGACCCAGTATGAAGGCGGATATACAGACTATACAGAGGCTCTGGCAAGAAAAGGGGCTGCAGTATCTGAAACTCAGAGTGCAGATGCAGGTACGGAAAAGAAGAAGGCATCCCAGGCAGACTGGAAACAGAATCGCCCGCAGAAGCTGAAATTTACCTATAAAGAGCAGAGGGAATTTGAGACGATAGATGATGATATTGCTGCGCTGGAGGAACTGCTTGAGAAACTGGACAAGGATATGGAAGCAAATGCAACCAATTCCATGAAACTTCGTGAGATTATGGAGCAGAAAGAGAAAGCTCAGGCAGATCTGGATGAGAAGATGGACAGATGGGTTTATCTGAATGATCTGGCAGAGAAGATTGAAGCACAAAAGAATGAGAAATAAGCAGATGAGAAAAAGAAGCAGAATGAAAATGTGGATGGTATATTTCATGGTGCTTGTGATGGCAGCAGGATTTTCGGCCTGCAGGTCATCACAAAATGACGATAGTGTACCTCAGGTGGATGAAGCAGATGAAGATCTTACGCTGCCTGCTTATGAAGAAGAGTGATGATTATGGTTCACAGGTAATGTTCTGCGTATCGCAAAGTGTGTTGCCTGATACGAAGTGAACAGTGACAATGAATTTCTCAGATACTATTGACTTTACAGAGGATTCTTTAGTATCATACAGATTATGAGTGAAATGTAAATTGTATAAACGAAGATATTGCTCTTTATGGAAAATAAAATTTTATTGCTGCAGGCAGTTTGAAATGAATTTTGATTTCATTGCTGAGAAGGCAGAAGTAACAGGCAGTATCGGCAAGATAACAGGAGATATAAATATGGCAGAACAGGTTAGAGTTGTGGTAGACGCAATGGGAGGGGACAATGCCCCGGTAGAACCTGTCAAAGCTGCAGTGGAAGCTGTAACAGAGAGACAGGACATAAAAGTAATACTTACAGGAAAACAGGAAGTAATTGAGAAAGAACTGGCGAAATACTCCGGATATCCAAAGGAACAGATTGAAGTTGTCAATGCATCCGAAGTGATCGAGACAGCAGAGCCTCCTGTTTTTGCAATCCGTAAGAAAAAAGACTCATCAATTGTGGTGGGCCTGAATATGGTTAAGAAACAGGAAGCAGATGCTTTTGTTTCCTCAGGAAGCACAGGCGCTGTTCTTGTAGGCGGACAGGTACTGGTAGGCAGAAGCAAGGGAGTGGAGAGACCGCCGCTTGCACCGTTGATTCCTACTGTCGATGGAGTTGCTTTGCTGATCGACTGTGGTGCCAATGTAGACGCACGTCCGTCCCACCTGGTACAGTTTGCAAAGATGGGTTCCATCTACATGGAACACGTGGTAGGCATCAAGAATCCGCGAGTTGCCATCGTAAATAACGGTGCAGAAGAGGAGAAAGGAAATGCACTTGTCAAAGAAACATTCCCGCTTCTCAAAGAATGCAAGGGTATCAACTTTATCGGCAGTATTGAAGCCAGAGATATTCCGGCAGGATATGCAGATGTAGTTGTATGCGAGGCATTTGTTGGAAATGTAATCCTTAAATTATATGAGGGAGTCGGTTCCGCTCTGGTCCACAAGATCAAAGAGGGAATGATGACCAGTCTCAGGAGCAAAGTGGGAGCACTTCTGGTGAAACCTGCATTAAAGGAAACACTGAAATCCTTTGACGCAAGTGAGTACGGCGGAGCACCGCTTCTCGGACTGAAAGGCCTTGTGGTGAAGACTCACGGAAGTGCCAAAGCGGTCGAGATCAAGCATGGTATTTTCCAGTGCGTACAGTTCAAACAGGAGAAAATCAACGAGAAAATCGCAGAGCGTATCCTGGAGGACAAGGAAGATACATCGAAACCTAAAGCCGAGTAGAGGTAAATATGTGTTACTGCCTTTACGCTTTTTGCAGAATGAAAGGCGAACAGTAATCAAAAATTTGGCAGCAGAGTAAAAAGAAAAATATAGCTCAGATAAACAGGAAGGAGGCCTTTGTATCATGGAACTGGAGAAGATAAAAGCTATCATCGCAGAAGTTCTCAATATTGATGCAGATTCCATCACAGCAGACACTACATTTGTAGATGATCTGGGTGCGGATTCTCTTGATATCTTTCAGATCATCATGGGAATTGAAGAGGAATACGACATCGAACTGGAGAACGAATCTGTAGAACAGATCCAGACAGTAGGAGATGCTGTCGAAGCGATTCGCGCGATCAAATAAAATATGAAATAATATGGGACTGTCAGCTGACAGTCCCCACTGGTATATTGTTTTGTAAATACCTATACCGGTTATGCAGGATCTGGAGTGAGTATACTGGTGAAAATACAGATGAAACAGGTAGTATAGTGCGATCAGATTTGCAGACAAGGGAAGTGGAAAGTTATTTTTAGAACAATGTATTGGTATGGAGAGGAAAAAAAGAATGAACAAAAAAACAGAAGAATTAGAAGAAATCATAGGTTATCATTTTAAAAACAAACATTATCTGACACAGGCGCTGACACACAGTTCTTATGCCAATGAGAAGAAGCTTGGCAAACTGGGATGCAACGAGAGACTGGAGTTTCTGGGAGATGCAGTCCTTGAGCTGATCAGCAGCGATTATCTGTATGCAAGATTTACTCAGGTACCGGAAGGGGAACTGACTAAGAAGAGAGCCAGCCTTGTCTGTGAGCCAAGTCTTGCTTATTGTGCAAGAGAGTTTGGACTTCCACAGTTTCTGCTTCTTGGAAAGGGCGAAGACATGACAGGCGGAAGAAACAGAGATTCTATCGTATCTGATGCAACAGAAGCTTTATTGGGAGCTATCTATCTGGATGGTGGTTTTGCTAGTGCAAAGGAGTTTGTGCTGAATTTTATCCTGAATGATATGGAGCACAAACAGCTCTTTTATGATAGCAAGACCATCTTGCAGGAGATTGTGCAGGAAAATGGTACACAGCCTGTAGAGTATGTTCTGATCGGAGAAGAAGGACCGGATCATAACAAGAACTTTACAGTAGAGGCAAGAGTTAACGGAAAGATCATGGGTCAGGGAAGCGGCCATACCAAGAAAGCCGCGGAACAGGCGGCAGCATATCAGGCCATCCGTACTATCAAAAAATAGACAGGTGAATTATGTATTTAAAGAACATTGAGGTACAGGGCTTTAAATCTTTTGCCCAGAAGATCAATTTCGAATTTCATAATGGAATTACCGGGATTGTAGGCCCTAACGGAAGCGGAAAGAGTAATGTAGGCGATGCAGTACGCTGGGTTCTGGGAGAGCAGAGTGCCAAATCCCTTCGAGGGGGAAATATGCAGGATGTTATTTTTTCCGGGACAGAACTGCGTAAGCCGTTAAGTTTCGCATCCGTAGCCATTACCCTGGATAATTCCGACCATAAGTTGCCGGTAGATTTCAATGAAGTTACAGTAACCAGAAGACTGTACCGTTCCGGTGAAAGTGAATATCTGATCAATGGAAGTGCCTGCAGGTTAAAAGACATCAATGAGATGTTTTATGATACAGGTATTGGTAAAGAGGGATATTCCATTATCGGACAGGGACAGATCGACAGGATCTTAAGCGGCAAGCCGGAGGAGAGAAGAGAGCTTTTCGATGAGGCAGCAGGGATTGTCAAGTTTAAACGAAGAAAGAATGCTACCATAAAGAAACTGGAAGATGAACGCCAGAACCTGGTGCGTGTGACAGACATTCTCTCCGAGCTTACTAGACAGCTGGGACCTTTGGAGAAACAGTCAGAGACTGCAAAGATCTATCTGGCGAAAAGAGAGACTCTCAAGGAACTGGATGTAAACATGTTCCTTCTGGAATATGCAGAAACAGCCAGAAATCTGACAGAGCTGGAAGGCAAGCATAAACTGGCACAGGATCAGCTGGAGGACACCCGGAAATCCTATGATCAGACCAGGGTGGAATATGACCGTCTGGAAAAGGAACTGGAGGAACTTGGCAGCAGGATCGATCACCTGCGGATCGAGAGTCAGGAAAAAGCTCTGCGCAAGCAGCAGCTGGAAGGCCAGATCAGTGTCCTGAATGAACAGATCCTTGCAGGTGTGCAGAATGAGGAACATTATAAAGGCCGTCTGCAGACCATAGAGGAAGAACTTGCAGGACGTAAAGAATCCAGGGAGAAACTGGAAGAAGAAAAGGCTGATCTGAGAAGCCGTTTAAAAGAAGTAAAGGACAGACTGCAGTCAGAGGAGAAACATCTGGAAGAGCTCCAGGAAAATATCCAGACCTGCACGCTGGCAGTGGAAGATGGCAAGAATGAGATCATTGAGATCCTGAACAGCCGTGCCAATACCAAGGGAAAAGCGCAGAGATTCGATGCTATGATGGAGCAGACTGAGATTCGTAAGGCGGAGATCAGCCAGAGAATCCTCAGATTAAAGAGTGAGGAAGAAGAGCAGCAGACTGTGCTGAAGAAAGCGCAGGAGCAGTTCGATGCCATCACGGAGATCATCCGTACATCCAATGAAGAGTGTAATCGCCTGAGTCAGGAAACTGACAGGATCCAGAAGAAACTCAAGGAGCAGAACACTCAGCTGGAAGCATACCAGACTGCTTATCACAGAGAAGCTTCCAGGCTGGAATCCCTGCGTAATATTACAGAGCGTTATGACGGCTACGGTAACAGTATCCGCCGGGTAATGGAACAGAAAGAACGGGTTCCGGGAATCCAGGGTGTTGTGGCAGATCTGATCCAGGTAAATAAGGATTATGAAGTAGCCATTGAAACGGCACTTGGAGGTAGCATTCAGAATATTGTAACGGACAATGATCAGACTGCGAAGACACTGATTGAATTTCTGAAGAAAAACCGGTACGGCCGTGCTACTTTTCTGCCTATGAGCAGCATCAGCCCGAGAGGAGATTTTTCCCCGAGGGAGGCGCTGAAGGAGCCGGGAGTGATCGGTGTGGCCAGTGAACTGGTGACCACTGCACCTCAGTATCAGCAGATTGCGAAATTTCTGCTGGGACGTGTGCTGGTAGTAGATCATATTGATCATGCCATTGCCATTGGAAGAAAGTACAGGCACAGCCTGCGAATGGTTACCATAGAGGGGGAATCTTTGAGCCCGGGTGGTTCTATGACAGGTGGTGCATTTAAGAACAGCAGTAACCTTCTGGGAAGAAGAAGAGAGATCGAAGAACTGGAAACCCGTGTCGGGGAACAGAAATCCAGGCTGGAGACCATGCAGAAATCCATGGAAGAGAGCAGGAAGCGCAGGAATATAATCCGTGAAACCATTGCAGAATTCCAGGAAAAGCTCCGCCAGCATTACATAGATCAGAACACTGCGAAGATGAACATTGCCCAGCAGGAGAAAAAGGCAGAAGAGATCCGCAGCGGCTATGACCAGATCAACAGAGACCAGGCTGAAATCAAGCGGCAGGTTCAGGAGATCCGTCTGGATCATGACCGTATTGCACAGGAACTGGAGAGTTCCAAACAGGATGAGCAGGAACTGGAAAGTTTTATCCAGGAGAAACAAAGCGAGCTGGATGAATGGAAGGAAGAGGAAAGCCAGGTAACCAAGGCGTTGGAGGAAATCCGTCTTCAGGCTTCTTCTCTGGAACAGAAAGATCGTTTCGATCAGGAGAACTTAAGCCGACTTCTTTCTGAGACCAGAACTCTGGAATCAGAGAAAGAAGACATATATGAATCCCTGACTCAGAGCAGTCAGGAAATGGAGAAAAAGAAACAGTCTATTGAGGATCTGAGAAAAGAAGCAGAAACCTGCGGTAGTCAGGAAGAGACTGACCATGTACAGCTGGAAAATCTCCAGAAAGAAAGGGAGAAACGAAATTCTTCACATAAAGAGTTTTTTGAAAAAAGGGATCAGCTCTCCGGCCAGATCGGACTTCTGGACAAAGAATGCTTCCGTCTGAAGAGCCAGATGGAGAAACTGGAAGAGAGCAGGGAAGAACGTATTTCCTATATGTGGGAGGAATACGAGATCACTCCGAACAATGCTCTTTCCTACAGAAAAGAAGAACTTACAGATCTGCCGCAGATGAAGAAGCAGGTAGCGCAGATCAAAGACGAGATCCGTAAATTAGGTTCTGTCAATGTAAATGCCATCGAGGATTACAAAGAGCTTCTGGAGCGTCATGAATTCCTGTCCGGCCAGTATAACGACCTGGTTACAGCGGAGAAGACCCTGGAGCAGATCATACAGGAGCTTGACGAGGGAATGAGGCGGCAGTTTACAGAGAAGTTTACAGAGATCCAGAGGGAATTTGACAAAGCTTTCAAAGAACTTTTCGGAGGGGGTAAAGGAACTCTGGAACTTGACGAGGAAGCAGATATCCTGGAAGCAGGGATCAAGATCATTTCTCAGCCTCCGGGCAAAAAGCTCCAGAATATGATGCAGCTTTCCGGTGGTGAGAAAGCACTGACAGCTATTGCACTTCTTTTCGCGATCCAGAACCTGAAACCGTCACCATTCTGTCTATTAGACGAGATCGAGGCAGCACTGGATGACTCCAATGTTGGACGTTTTGCCGGATATTTACAGAAGTTGACGAAAAACACACAATTTATTATAATAACTCATAGACGTGGAACTATGAACGCCGCAGACCGGCTTTATGGTATTACCATGCAGGAAAAAGGGGTATCTACACTGGTTTCTGTTGATTTAGTAGAGAACCAGCTTACCCAGTAACAGGAGGAGTGTCACATGGCAGAAGAAAAGAAAGGCTTTTTTAAGCGATTAGTCAGTGGACTGACAAAGACCAGAGATAATATCGTAGCCGGATTTGACAGTATTTTCAGTGGATTTTCCAGCATTGATGAAGACTTTTATGAAGAGCTGGAAGAGATTCTGATCATGGGTGATATCGGGATCAATGCAACCACTTCTATTATTGAGAATTTAAAGAAAGAGGTTTCCGAGCGTCATATCAAGGAGCCGATGGAATGTAAACAGCTTCTGATCGATGAAATCAAGGATCAGATGCGCGTGGACAGCACAGAGTACGAATTTGAGAACCGTAAATCCGTAGTTCTTGTGATCGGTGTCAATGGTGTTGGAAAGACTACTTCCGTAGGAAAGCTTGCAGGCAAGTTAAAGGATCAGGGCAAGAAGGTAGTCCTTGCAGCAGCAGATACTTTTCGTGCGGCAGCCGGCGAGCAGCTGACTGAGTGGGCACACCGTGCAGGTGTTGAGATCATCGGCGGACAGGCAGGAGCTGATCCTGCGTCAGTTATTTATGATGCAGTGGCAGCAGCCAAAGCAAGAAATGCAGACGTACTTCTCTGCGATACAGCAGGACGTCTTC
>OLNH01001055.1_pt1 | contig 17060 bp, 10 predicted proteins | sample 1643101 | NCBI WGS metagenome assembly OLNH01 (sample SAMEA3136758, study PRJEB25190) | human gut metagenome | biome: human gut; feature: human-associated habitat; material: faeces | place: Austria | collected 2013
ATACAACATCAAAATTAAAACAGAAAGCAGATATTCTGAACTGCAATGATAATGGTTTGATTCTTTGTGACAATATCAGTACACAAAAAGCAGGTAGTACTATTGAGGGAAACTATTTTGGAGGCATTGTAGGCTACAGCAATCAGGCACTTGTATATAATGCGGTCAGTGCTTTGGGACGTTCTGGAAGTTTCCGCTATAGCAGCGATGATCAGAAAGAACTTCTTCAGGGCAGATATGTAGGCGGAATTGCTGGATATGGGGAACACACACTTCTTTCGAATTGTTCTACAGAGAAGAATGGTTATGTACTTGGAGATGAGTATGTAGGCGGAATTGCCGGAGGACTCGGCGGAGGTGTCCCGAATGCAATTCAGGCATCGACAGAAAGCGGTGCTTCTGTAACGGCCAATGCAAGTTATGTGATCGGTAACGGCTATGTTGGTGGAATCGTAGGAGAAAATGCTACGAATGTTACACTTAAGAATTGCATCAATCAAGGTGTTGCAGCAGGATACAAACGGTATGTCGGCGGAATTGTAGGATATAATCAGGCAGATTCTACAATTGCAGACTGCGCAAGCTATCTTTCTGACTATGATAATTCTGTTTACAATATGATCGTTCATAAATGGAAAGCGACAGCAAGCTTTGCCGGAGGAATTGCAGGATATAACGATGGAGCAATCACATTTTCTGATGAAAGCGAAGCAATTACTGTGAAATCCGTATCCAGTATTGTAGTAGGGCAGAATTATGTAGGAGGAATTGCAGGATTTAATGATGAAAATGCGACCATTGATGTCCATTATACACTGATTGGCGGCCGCATCTATGCATATGGGAAATGTGCCGGCGGCGCATTTGGGCTGAATGCATCTGCAAAAGTATTGAATCAGGAACTTACAATCAAACCACAGAGTATTCAGGGACAATATTTTGTTGGTGGTGTGATCGGTGCAAATGTTGTGAACCTGACACAGGATATGACTATGAACCAGATGCGCACCGATAATATTCTTGGACGTATAACAGGAGAAGCGTTCTGTGGAGGAATTGTTGGCTATCAGAGAACTTATGCTGCCAGTCAGCTTGGAACAGCAGAGCTGAAAAATGTTGCACTTGAAATACTTCCTGGACTGGACTCTAATGGAGTGCCTGCTTACCCGAGAAATACGTTGGCAGTATCACAGAATCCAAACCAGTTGACCATCACGACGACGAACAATATTCCAATCCGTGCAGGGCTGTATGCCGGAGGAATCGTGGGCTATTGCGAGAAAGACAGCTATCTGCTTCTTAAGAACTGTACGAACAGTGGAGACATAGCACAGACAGCGTCTGTCTGGAAAAATGGTGTCGTATTAGGAAGCTATATTGAAAGTAACGAAATTGGCAGAACAAAATCAGAACTGCCGTCTGGCACAGACGGAGTGGACAGTGTGCGTATGCATTTTGCTGGAGGAATTCTCAGTGTCAATCTGGAAAATCAGATTATTGACAGCTGCTTTAATACCGGAAATATGTCTGGATATGCTGGAACCGGTGGAGTAGTAGGATTAAACGCAGGTCTTGTATATCAGTGTCAATTACAGCAGCATTTTGGAAATGCAGCGCTGAACTATATTGGCGGGATTGCCGGAATCAATGTTGGGGCAAAGAATCAGACAGAAAAAAGCTATAGTTCAGGATCGAACGTTGTTCAGTACACGGCGGGAACAATTCAGAATTGTACAACTGCACAGAACAAGACCGTATCTGGAAGCTCCAATGTCGGAGGTTTGGTCGGCTGGAATCTGAATGATGGAGTTCTGACAAAAAATACGAGCAATGCTAATATTTCTGCATCTGGGAAAGAAAATGCCGGAGGAATTGCCGGACGTAACAATGGAAATATTATAATTGAAAACAGCAGAAGCGTTATTACGCGAAGTGTATCAGCCGGAAATGCAACAGGTGTTGGCGGTCTGGCAGGTATGAATGAGGCGAACGGAACGATTCGGGTTACCGGAGACGGAGAAACGAGTGGAGAAGTCATTGCGGTAGACGCAGGTCTGTCTGTCAGTGGGTCTTCAAAAGTTGGAGGAATTGTCGGAATCAATCACGGTGTGGTCGGAGAGGATGGTACGACAGCGTTACCAAAACACTTGGTATGTAAAGCAAAGAACGTCCGCGCATCACATGGTTTTGCCGGAGGAATTGCCGGAGAGACAAATGGAAATGTAATCTGTGCAGTCAACCGTTCAGCAGAAGTAATCGCTTATGAGGGAACGGCCGGAGGAATTACTGCTGTAAATACGAAAGGCAAGATGATTCAAAACTGTACGAATTATGGAAAAGTAACAAGTAATCATGGTCATGCTTCCGGAATTGCGGCAGAGAATGACGGAATGATCAAAGACTGTACCGTAAAAAGCAGTAAATCAACCGAAACAACAGAAATCTACAGCCGTGGCGGCAATGAAATTGGCGCGATTACTTCATTAAATAAAGAAAACGGAATTGTAGAAAACAGCAAAACAGAACGAAATGTAGTGTTGTCCGGAGATGCTTCTATTATAGGAGGATTGGTCGGAGCCAATGAAGGAACTGTCAGAATGGTTGATAGTTCGATCATTCCAAAGGTAGACAGCAGCAAGAGCAATCTGACAGTTGGCGGTGTGGTAGGAGAGAACCGCGAAAATGCAAATGTGACAGGTATTCAGGTGAAAGTAGGTGTGACAACGGACTCTTCTGCACTGATCGGCTTCAAAGATTACCAGTATCTTGGAGGTATTGTAGGGCAAAACAGCGGAACAGTAAGTGACGCAGCATTTTCAGGAACAATTGAAGAAAAAAATGGTTCTGCCGGAAACTGTTATGGTGGAATTGCCGGAATCAATATGTCAGGTGCAGAATTAAAGAATTGCAGTGTTGGTAAAATTACGATGACGATCAACGGTGTCTATACTGCTACAAGTACAAGTACTGCAGCGCAGAAAGAGGCATTGGCAACACATGCCGGAGGAATTGTTGGTAAGAATGAAGAAAATGCGGTAATAGACGGCTGTACACTGGAAAATAATGCTGACAGCAAATTGACAGCAAAATACGGTATGCTTGGTGGAGTTGCCGGATTCAATAAAGGTAAGATAACGATGTCCGGAAGCAGTATCACACCTGATGTAATGAACGGTGCAGATACAACCGATGAGCTGGCGGCAAATGCAATCGGACAGGGCTTGAGTGCAGATGGTACTTATGTAAATACTAGAAGTGCAAGTACAATTGAAAATATGAAATATAATGGCGGGACAACGTTATCTGCCGGAAAATTAGAAATGTACATGCTTCATAACGGTAACATAGGAGGTATTACAGCCTATAACGGAACAGCCGGCCAGTTGAGTGAATGCGTATCCGGAAAATGGTTCTTAAATAACAAATCTGAGGCAATCGGAGTTGGTACTGGTGGAATCATTGGTATGAATGAGTCTCAAAAAGATCTGAGCAAACTGGTAAACGGTGCTTTTGTCGGCAGACAGATCGGAAGTGGAGACACGAACCGTTTTGCCGGAGGAATCATCGGAAATCAGAACAATGCTACCGGCAGCGACTGGCTGATTGAAAAATGTATCAATTATGGTACCATTTATTGCTACAACAGCCATTATTCCGGTGGCATTATGGGACAGTGGACCGGAACCGGAGGAACGATCCAGAATTGCCGTAATTATGGAAACCTTCAGACTACATTTGCCGCAAATTGGGTCGGAGCATCCGGCGGTATTGTAGCTCAGCTATACCATGCAAATGAAAATAACGAATATAACATTATCAGTTGTGAGAATTATGGAAGCATTTATAAGAGTGCGGGTTCAGGCGGAAGCGGAGCGAATGATAGTGCAGGAATTTTAGGAAATATTACGACATATCAGGTAAGTAATGTTTCGAATGCAAACCGCTTTACAGTCAGAATATTGGATTGTATGAACGGACCGGGAGTCAGCATTTATTCAAATTCTATGGCTTCAGGAATTTTCGGATTTCTTTCCTGCGATAATGCAAATAGTAATCCAATTATAAAATCTACACCAAATGTTAAAATGCAGATTGAACGATGCAGAAATTATGCGAGACATTTAATTGGAAACAGCTTCGTTGGAGGCATTTTTGGTGCACGTTATGATGGCTGGAGCAACAACACAATTGTGAATGATTGTTATTCACCTAGCTTTGGAAATCGAGATTATAATAAAACAGGAAATCCTATTTATTCGAATGGAATCGTCAGAGGAAGTCAAAACCCGACGTTCATGAGTGCAGAAAATAGAAAAAACAATTTCTTTTATGATGGAATAGGGGAGCGGACTAACAGAAAGCAAGATGGCTATCTGGGCGCAGATTTCACAATCGGAGTTAAGACTATTGAAGGAACAATTATAAAAGGATCTGATCGATCACAGAATATAGTGAGAGTTTCGGATAATAAGCTCAGTTTTGGCAAGATTATAGAGAATACTCAGATTATGAGAAAAGCAGATGACGGAGCATACGTTGTCACACAAATATACTCAGGAGTGAACTCGATCAACGGAGCAAATTGTTATATAGATCAGGATGGATACATAAAAGACGGTTCAGGTACAAGAATTGGACAGGTGCTTTATTATGTAGGTAATGAGCAGTATCCAAATCATGATAATATTTATTATATTGGAGCAACCATCACAGATCCTTCCAAGAACTTACTTGCATATAATTCCCGTGAAAGTTATCGCCGTCTGGAAGGTGTAGAAAAGGAGAAAAATGAACTCCTTGCACCGGCTTTTGCTGAAGCAAAAGTGGAAACCGGTAAGATCACTGTAAAAGTCGTACCACAGACAATGGACCATGCACGAAATGGAAGCGAACTGTATGATAGCACGACAGCATGCGATCCATTCATGTATGAAGTGCGGGTGGCAAACGGAACGAATGAAAAGATTTACAAGATTTATTCCGAAAACGAAAGCTTTTCTATTTCAAAAGAAATAACAGGAAAGGTAAAGATTTCTGTTCGCGCAGTCAGTATGTTTGACGATGTGGAGCCTTCGAAGTGGTATGATCTGCCGGAACAAAGTATCAACAAAGTACTTCCGGATCCGGATGTAAGGATTGAACTTATTTCAAAACAGAATGCAGATAACAACCATGTTTACCGGTTTGTACTCAATAATCTGGATGAATACAATGCAACAGATGAAAATGGTAACGCTATTTATCCAAACTGGCAGGTGAAGATCAAGGTTGCAGGAATTGGTAATCTGACGCTGAATGCATCGAATCCGACAGGAATAATGAAAGTGGCACACAGAGAAGATGGGGCTTATACTTACCAGATGACAGCCCAGGCATCTACTACAAGTGGAACAACCATGGCAGAGTCGTCCAAAGAGATTTCCACAGCGACACAGCTCCCAGGATACAGACCGCCAATTACTTTGAAGGAATGGAATCCACAGTTGGTACAGAACGTAACGGTTACAGGAACAACACTGGATGACCTTTCGGTAAAAGTCGAGCTGGATGCCAAAAATCAGAAAATGAATACCCCGCCAATCTACCGTGCAGAGTTGATCGGTACGTGGAATGGTGAAGAAAACGTTGTATTTGCAAAAGAAGATATTCTGACCGTATCGGCCGGAAAAGCTTCTGCAACATTTACAAATCTGCCAGAGTACATAGGGCAGGCAAGTAACTTAAGAGTACGTATCTGGTATGCATCTTCTGGTCTTGGTCCGGTATATACTTATTACGATGTAGATGCCAGCCAGATTACAGAAGCAAATGTAAAAGAACTGACAGATGTGGATGAAAATGGAACTGCACAGTGGACGTACTCACACAGCACGATACTGGAAAACTATGCAGGATATTTTACAAATTATCAAAATGTAACATCTAAGCTTTGGGAGTGGCTTCCGGCACCTGTGCTTGAAGGAGCAGATCTGGATACATATCTGGAGCCGGTCATCGGAACCAATGGTGAGATGTTGTATACATTCACATGGGATTCAGATATAGCAGGCACTTCATCATCGGAATATCAGGTGTCTATGACGGGTGTTGACGTATCTGGCAGAGAAGTGAAGATCAATCTTGGTGATGCTTATACAGGAGGCAAGTCACTGACAGTTGATGGTACAGACTGGAATTACTCCAAGATAAAACTGAAAGTGACGCGTGTTGGAAAAAATACGTCTGCAGTAAAACAGATCGGCCTTGCAACAACCGGAACTTACAATGTAAAACAAAGACTGGAACAGCCATCACAGTTGACAGCCGAGAATCCGGATACCAATGAATTGATCTACAGATTATCCTGGTCACAGATTACATCAGAGGAAGGCTGTAACGGATATCAGGCATATATACGTGTATATGATGACAAAGAAAAACTTGGTGAAGAGAAAGAACTGGGTACTCAGGTCACAACTGCGCAGAATGCCAGCGGTACATATAGCGAAGATGTGGATCTGGAAGCATATGCAGGTAAGCGTGTAGTCATTTACCTGAAAGCAAAAGCAGCTGCAGACAGTGCGTACCTTGACAGTGTGGCAGGTATTACAAATGAACTTGAAATACCGACCCGTTTGCCGAAACCGAAGGTTACATGGCAGACAAACTGGACACATCACGCGGACAACTATATTGCAGCAGAAGCATTTACAAATGGAGGAATGACCGTTACTCTTACACCGAATGATAATGCCAGCGTACCGCCGGGAGGCAGTGCATATCTGTTAAAGGCTTATGTCTATGACAGCGCGGCAAAAGCAAAAGCGGCAACACAGACAGACCCGGGAGATTATGTTCAGGCATATCCAATCGAAGGGTCAGTTGCACAGATGGAAGTGGCAGATCATAAGTATTCACAGGATATGCAAGGACTGTCAATCCAATACGCAGGAAAATGGATTGTATTTTACGCAAGAATTTCATCTGGCGGTGGAAATATCAGTTCCGAGTGGACGAAGTCAGACAGCTACAGACTTCCGTATGTAAAACTTCAGTCACCACAGGTTGAGTCAAATGAAGCCGATACAGAGCTTACGGCAAATGTTTCAACAACACCGGAGGTTGCGGGAGAAGATAAGGTATGGACAGCGAAGCAGACGGTACTGAGCTGGAACAGTGTAGATTGTGCAGATATATTTACACTGAATCTGAATGGAACCATTAAAGATGCGTCAGCCCAGGGAGGTAAGACACAACTGGACAAAAAGGTCCGTATGATAGAAACTGCGGATGGAGTACAGGTTCAGGTATACCGTCTGGTTGAGGTTCAAAAAGAGATAAACGGTGAAATAAGGACTGTGGAAGAATGGCAGTGGGTAACAATTGACGAGAATGACACTGCAAGTCAGTATCCGGAAGGAACACCGGAGACAGAAATCCACCACGAATTCGACATTACCGACTACAGTGTGAAGATTACATCCGCATACAAAGCGGAAAATGGTTCCACACCGACTTACGAACTTACACTTTCAACAAAGCTTGATGTTGTGAAGGATGCAGATGGTACATACAGTTATACCTTGAAGCTTCCGGATGTGTCAGATGTCAAAGCAGAAGATGGAAATGTAGAACATACGAACTTTCATATTTCTAATAGCATGGTCTTTAAGGCAAATGTGACAGAGAATATTGAGGAAGATCAGATCCTTCAGAAGAGTGAGGCTTATGTGGAGTCTGATGAGACGAAGGTGGAGTGGAAGAACAACTAAAGGAGAAAGAATTTATGAAATGTAAAGGCTGGCAGCAATTGCGGGCAAATGCAAAAAACGGAATATCGATGGCACTTGTGCTTTGCGTATCTGCATTTTTTATTGCATTTGCTGCTGCCATCCTGTACACAGCAGGAATGCTGACCGCCCAGTCGAATCAGAGATTAAAAGAAGAACGATGCTATCAACTGGCAAAAAGTTATTCAGATGTGTTGAAAAATGAGCTAACAAAATATGACAAAAAGTATACAGATGATGGAAGCACGGTTGGAGATGGCACTTTTTATGCATTTGCAAATAAATTCCTTGATGATGAAAAATATCTAGAGTATAATTCTGACTATAAAGATAGCACAAAGTACAATTTTGTCGAAGATGGTTCGAATTTGTCTGATATATCTAGTTCTCCGTTGTCAGATAAAGGTTATGGCAACATTTCCGTGACGTTAAAAAAGGAACAGAACAGTGATGAAAATGTAGATAAAATTTTGAGTGGTGGTGAGATTACCGGCTCTTCAGGAGGAGATTATTCCAGTGCGATCAAGAACATTGAGAATACGACAGTCCGTCAGTACATATTTACGGTAGAAGTGACTGCATATTATGAAGATGCTGCTTACACATATCGTACAGAGTATACGAGAGCGGAGAAATATCCGGTCACATTTACACATAATGGCAATACAATTGTGTGGATAGAGAATGCCGGAGGCGGCGGTACATGGAAAGTCGGCAACAGTAGTGGAGGGGTGTATACAATTGAGGATAATACGCCAATCCATTACATGTATAACCGGACAGCATCGACCTCCTGTCGATTTGAAGAGAACATATATCAGGACAGTCAGGAAGGAGGAGATACAAGTGCGGCCAATTAAGAAATCAAGGGCGAATGCCGGCGAAACGTTGGTGGAAGTAGTAGCCAGTATCTTTATATTTCTGATATTAATGGGAATCTTACAGGGGGCAATTACTTATAGCAGTAATTCCCTGAAGAAAAATAAAGAAATTCGAAGTGACAATGCAAAAATCATGGAAGCATTGCAGAATACAGAAGTGACTTCCGTAGAGCACAATAAGAGTATTGATTTTAACGCGACAAACTCCGATATGTCGATCAAAGGAACTCATGTATTTTCAGTAGCAACGGATTTGAATAAAAAAATTGTGACTTATACGGATTCAAAAGGAGAAGAACAGACAACCACATTCTACCTTTATGGAAGCCCTGATGCAGACGCATCACAGAATGAGGAACAGGTACATACAACACCAGAGGGTGGTGGCAATTCGTGAAATTAACAGATAGAAGACAAGCTGGAAAAAGAAAAGAACAATTGTCACATGCGAAGAACCTTGTAAAAGACCGAAAAGGAACAACGCTTGTAGAGACAATGGTCACGCTATTTCTCATCAGCATTCTGATGGCAATGGCGGCAAGCGCCTTAAGCTCCGCCTCCAGAATATTTGTCCGGATCCAGAAGGCCCAGTATGCACAGTCTGTTTTAGATACAACTATGACAGAACTTCGGACGATCACAAAGGATGCGGCCGGGTATGTAAAATTATATGAAAGAACAACCGCGATGGAAGATAATTATGGTGGTTCAAAGGGGACAAATACAAAAGGAAATGCAATTGAATTCATGACTCCGGAAGGTTTTGTAGAATTAGTATCTGCTAATGGCTGCCCAGAGACAGAAATCCATATAGGCGATAAAGTCACAGGAACAGCAAATGCAGTTGAGACGGGGCAGTTACTGACCCGGTATTACTTTCGAAACAGTAACACCGGACAATATGCCTTTACTCAGGATGGAAAGCCCGTCGCAAGAGCCGTGGCAAATGTGTTCACAAAAGGCTTTTATATGGGCAATTACGTAGAGGTAGAATATTCGTATCCGGCGAAGGTATCGGATGGAAGCAAGATAAGCAGCATTACAGCAAAAGTGACTGTCTATTCGGAGTATGATAAAGCAACAAAAAGTTTAAAAAATGTGATGGCAACTGATACAGAAGTTCTGGAATTCCGCAATCCGATCACAGTAAAAGGAAATGCAGATTCCGCTATCACAGCAATTCATGAATAGATCATATTAATAATGGTATGAACGCTTGCACCGAGGCGTTTATATAGATTCTCAAAAGAAAAAAGCAATAAAGGAGACGAGAAAAATGTTTAAGAAATTAAAAGAGAAAAAAGGATTCACATTAGTAGAGCTGATCGTAGTATTAGTAATTCTGGCAATCCTTGCTGCACTGTTAATCCCAGCACTGACAAAGTATATTGATAAGGCAAAAGAAAAATCAATCACAGCAGAGACACGTCAGGTTGTAATGGCTGCACAGACACTTGTAGATGAAAAATGGGCTGGAGATCAGAAAACACCAATCACAATTGGTGAAAAGGGAACAGGAATTATTTCATACGATGATGTAAAAGATTTAGCAGAAGTAAAAGATGGAACTATTTCAGACGTAACAATTACAGGTGGAAAAATTACACAATTAATATTTACGCATGCAGGAAAGAAGTGTGTATATAATCCAGATGGATCACCAAAATATGCAGTTTCTGCGGATAAATAATTTTAGAAAGGCATGAACTCATGAGCCAACAACAGCAAGAATCAAAAGTTACTCAAATTAAATATCGTTGGATCAAGAGTTTACTTACGATCTTAATTATTATCCTGCTTGCAATAGTGACAGTGATACCCGGAGCGCTCCGACTTTTACATCGGGCAGACGCTCAAGTGGCTCTGGGGCATGCAAAATCGGTGCGGCTGGCGCTCCAGGTAACTGGACAGGAATGCTATGGCAGGAGTGGTACTTTTTTCGACGCTTCCCAGGAGGGAGGCGTCACTGAGAGTATCCGGACAGAAGTGCTTAACTTAAGCAAAGCACCGGGAGATTTCTGGGTGCTTCAGATGGCAGAGGACGGATATACTGTTGAAAAGTTCGTTTACCGGGAAGGTGATTACACCGTCTGGTACACATTAGATTCAAAATCATATACGGTCTACTATGAAGACTATATGGCTGGCAAAGAAGAATAAGACAGATGAGTAGAATAACATGTTAATTGTATTAGAAAGTATTTTATGGGTGATCCGGTTCTTTTTCGGAGCCTGTATCTTTAGTTTTTTGAATGTGGTGATTGACCGCTTGCCAAGAGGAGAGAGTGTGGTAAACGGAAGAAGTCATTGTACGAATTGTGGCAGAGTATTACATGCATGGGAACTGATCCCGTGTGTCAGCTACATCTTCCTGCGCGGACGATGTGCAGGTTGTAAAAGCCGCATTCCGGGAAGAGATTTCTTTGTGGAAGTGATTGGCGGCGCAGCATTTATTGGCTGTGGGATTCGTTATGGCTGTGGCAGTTTTGGATTGTTATCAATGCGTGGTACAGTCATGTTGATTTATTTTGGAATACTACTTGTGGCAGCCCTTATTGATTGGGATACCCAGATCATTTATGATAGATTTCACATTTTTATTTTGATATTAGCAATTGCAAATATATGGCTCGTTCCGGAGCATGGGCTTATGGACAGGCTGATCGGGGCGCTGATCATCTCTGTTCCGATGCTGCTTCTGGCACTTGTGATCCCGGGAGCATTTGGCGGCGGGGATATCAAATTAATGGCGGTTTCCGGAGCATTTCTTGGGACAGGACCGGTAGTGTGCGCCATGTTTTTCGGGCTGCTGACAGGAGGTGCTTACGGAGCATTTATGCTAAAGAGCAAGAAATTAGGAAAAAAAGATGTATTTGCATTCGGACCATTTCTTGCATTCGGACTGGCGCTGGCGGCATTATATGGAGACCAGATCGTTACATGGTATCTGCATTTTTTATAAAGAGAGTAACGGACAGTTACTAAAGAGATAAAAATCAGGTATAGATAAAATAGAAAGAAAGAGGAAGTTCGCACATGGCACGTTTTAAATACGTCGCAAAGGATATGAGTGGCAAGGTTCATAAGGGCACTGTGGAGGCTGCATCCGAGAATGCGCTGACGCAGCAGTTACGGGAAGAGAACCTCTATCTGGTTGAAGCGAAAGATTTAAATGGAGCAAAAAAGCATAAAAAGTTAAAAGCGAAGCAGCTTGCAGCCTTTTGCCGGGAACTGTCCACACTTCTGGCATCAGGTGTCACGCTTGTAAGAGCGCTCGACATCATTTCCGAGCAGGAAGGAATGAACAAAGACGAGCGGGATATTTATAAGGATGTGTTACAGGATTTAAAACGCGGTATCAGTCTGTCTGATGCCATGGAATCCAAGGAATGCTTTCCAGATCTGATGATCGGGATGATCCGTTCCGGTGAGGGAAGTGGTAACCTGGATCTGGTGACACAGAGATTATCGATTCAGTATGAGAAGGATTATAAGCTGACCCGGCAGGTGAAGTCAGCCATGATTTATCCATGTATTTTGCTGGTGCTCTGTGTTGCAATTGTGATTTTGATCGTAACCTTTATTCTGCCACAGTTTCAGAGTCTGTTTGATCAGATGGAAAGCCTTCCAATGATTACGAATATTTTGATCGCAGTTTCCAACTTTCTTGTTCAGAAATGGTACATTGCATTATTGGCTGTTGCAGTGATTATTGCACTGATTCGTATCATTGTCGGAATTCCGTCAGTGCGAAGAGGCGTAGACTGGCTGAAGGTTCATATGTGGGGCTTTGGTAAGTTGTTCAAAGTTGTTTATACGGCACGTTTTGCCAGAACACTGAGCAGCCTTTACTCCAGTGGTATGCCCCTTGTTTCAGCAGTTGGAGTGGCTGCAAAGACGATTGGAAATGGTTATGTAGAGTCGCAGTTTGACGAAGTTATCACAATGGTCCGCGGCGGGGTTCCGCTTTCACAGGGGCTGCGTGAAGTAGACGGATTGCTAAAAAAACTCTCCAGCACGATTCTGGTCGGAGAAGAAAGCGGACGTCTGGATGTGATGCTGGATTCCATTGCAGAGACATTGGAATCGGATGCAGAACAGGCTACAAAGCGGATGGTCACGCTTCTGGAGCCAATCTTGATTATATTTATGGCGCTGATCGTCGGCTGTATTATGATTGGAGTTATGCTTCCAATCTATCAGTCTTACTCAACGATCGAAAATGCGTAATTACGAAGGAGGAACTTACAGGTGAGCGATACTGTTATTGTTTTACAGGAAGAATGTATTTTGGCTGCAAGTGGAAAAGCAGGACGAAGACCAAAAATCAGCAGGACAGACATGATCCCGACCGAAGTTCATACAGACCCTTTTGAACAGTGGAAAAGGGCGCTTCTTGCATATAAGGCAAAGGAACATCCAGGTTCTGTAAAGCTTGTGCTTCCATCTAATTATTCATCCGCACGAATTTCACAGATTCCGTTTGCGACAGGTAAGCAGCTTGCAAAGATGGCAGAACATGTTGTTTCAGAGTCTGCAGCAGAAGGAATTGTAGATTATGGTATTACATATGCAGATAAAAAGCAGGGCGTGACCGTATGCTGTGCCAGCGTAGAAGAAAATATTTGTAACAGGCTTTTAACAATGTGTGAGGAGATAAATCTTCCGGTGCGTGCAATTACTGTGCCGATGGAAGCATACTTAAGAGGGCTGTCCCAGTTAAAGACTTATGCCAACAAGACGGCTATCTTCTTGTTTTTTGAGGACTCTGGTATGACCAGTATCCTGTATAAGAACGGAGTATATCTGTATTCTACAAGAAGCCGTATCTTCAGCGAGCGCGGGACGCTGGATTTTGGGACAGAGATTGTCCGGAACATTTCCGGTATCGTACAGTTTTACGCAACGACGACGTCTGGAATCCCGATTACAGACATTTATTATGCAGGCTGTATGGAGGATGATTTTGAAGTATGTCTCAATGGAATCCATATGATGAACCTTCAGGCGGCTTTGCTTCAGGTGGATGCGGTTTATGAAGCCCAGGGAAATCCAGAGGACTGGCTTGTGTGTGCCGGAGCATTGGTGGATGATAAGACGAAGCAGGTCAATCTCTATCAGAAATGGAAGAAGTCCGGCGGTATGGACAAAGTGGTGGAGAAAGAAAGCTTTGTAAAACATATCGTCCCACCGGTGATCACATTGGCTGTATGTATGGCGTTATTTGGAGCAGTATCTGTCTGGAATCTGCTTGAGAGGAAGAAGATTGATGACATCAATGACTGGATCAACGACAGTCAGATCCAGCAGCAATATCAAGAGGCAGATGAGGTCATGAAAGAGAGCGAGCGTTTAGTCGAGCAGAAACAGCAGGTGGAGCAGATGAAGCAGAATCTGGCAACTTATCCGGATCTGGATGCAGATATAATAGCCAGAATCGTGGATGTCAGCGGAAGCAACATGAATGTGGAAGTTAAGTCCATGGATGCAGAAACAGGACTTCTTACATTTCATGCGGTGAGCAGTGCAGTCATTGATATTCCGGGATATGTCAATAAACTAACGCAGACAGGATTATTTTCAAGTGTAGATTATAGCGGCTATCAGTATCAGGACGGCGAATACACGCTGGATCTGTCCTGTATACTAAAGGCTGTAGATGCAGGAGGTGACAAGTAATGAAGCTGGAAACAGAATTAAAACCAGGGGATATTGTATTATTAAAAGTGCTTGCCTGCATATTGATCTTATTTTTTACACTTCGCTTTCTTGTATTTCCGGGGTTGGAGAAGAACCAGGATCTGCAGAACGAGAAAGAACAAGTAGAGCAGACGAAGCAGGAGATGCAGGATACAATCAAACAAAAGAGTATTGTTGAGAAGAAAATCGTAAAGCAAAAAGCAGAGCTTGTGGATGCTTCTCAGGGATTTTATGGTCTGCTTGAGAATCAGCAGGTCGATGAACTGGTGACAGGAATTGCGTTAAAGCACAATTTAAAACCAGTGTATCTTAAAATCGAAGGAACCGAAGCAGGAGTACCGGCAGCTTATCAGACTGTCACACAGACGGACGAGTCCGGTGCCCAGACGGCAAAGTCTGCACAGGAGGAACTGGATGAGAACAATCAGGAGTCTTCGTCTGAGACAGATTATGAACCGGAAGTTGTCTTGCAGTATGTAAATACAACGACGGTATCCATGACTTTACAGGGAAATGAGCCGCAGATCCGGGAAATGTTAGATGATATTGCAAAAAATTATCCGGGCGTACAGGTGCGTTCCTTTGATATGAATGAAAATACTTATGTAGATTCCAGTCTGCAGCAGATTTCACAGAATAACTGCGAGTGTGTGCTGGCTGTCTATACTTGCGGGCAGCTTGGTACTACTGCATCCGGAGAGGAGAACTAGAAGTGAGAACGAATCTGAGAATTGGAGAAATCCTGGAAGATAAAGGGTATGTCACCGCAGAGCAGATCGGACAGGCTCTTGCGTATCAAAAAGAGCATAGAGATAAACGAGTCGGCCAGATATTGATGGAGTTGGGATTTGTAACCGAGAATCAGGTATTAGAGGCATTGGCAGACAGACTACATCTTGAGATTGTAGATGTGGCGCAAATCCCAGTCAATCTTAAGGCAGTCGGAATGATCAATCGTGAGCTGGCAGAGAAGAATCTGATTCTTCCGGTCAGTGTAAACGAGCATAGTATGGTTCTTGTGACCAATGATCCACTGAATTATTTTGCCCTGGAAGAAGTCAGACAGCAGACAGGCTGCCACCTTGAAATTCAACTCAGTGAGGAAGTACCATTAAAAAAAGCAGTATCTTATTATTATGCAGAGGTTCATGCAAGAAAAGCAGCAAAGCAGGCAAATGTAGGATTCTCAACAACCGATATAGATGAGCTGGAAATCGAAAATCTGGATAATCCGGATGAGGCACCGATCATTCAGCTTCTTAATAGCCTGATCGAGCGTGCAATTAAAGCGGAAGCCAGTGATATTCATATTGAACCGTTTGAGCAGGAGACAAATGTGCGGATGCGTATTGATGGTGTGGTATCGGAATATGTTAAGATACAGAAAAATATTCACGGACCACTGATTGCCCGTATTAAGATTCTGGCAAATCTGGACATTGCAGAAAAGAGAATCCCACAGGATGGACATTTTCGGGTAGCACTTGGAGATGGACAACAAGTCAATATCCGTGTATCGGTACTTCCGACCGTATTTGGTGAGAAGGCAGTATTGCGTATTATGGCAGCAACGTCTCATCTGGATCATGCAGATCATTTTGGAATGGATGAGTACAGTTATAACCTGTTCAGACCGCTTCTGGATTATCCGAATGGAATCATTTATATTACAGGACCGACTGGAAGTGGAAAATCTACGACACTTTATATGATATTAGATTACCTGTCAGGCAGACAAGTGAACATTTCTACTATTGAAGACCCGGTGGAGAAGAATTTGTCTGGAATTAACCAGACACAGGTCAATCCGACAGCAGGACTTACATTTGATGTAGGACTTCGTGCCCTTATGCGTCAGGATCCGGATATTATCATGGTTGGCGAGACCCGTGACGGTGAGACTGCCGGAACGTCTGTCCGCGCTGCTATTACCGGACATATGGTGCTTAGTACACTTCATACTAACGATGCGGTGTCAAGTATTGTGAGACTGGAAGACATGGGAGTTGAGACTTATCTGGTCGCAAACTCTCTCGTAGGTCTGATCGCACAGCGTCTGCTCCGTAAAGTCTGCCAGAACTGTGCAAAAGAAGTAGAGACGACAGAGCAGGAGAGGATTCTTCTGGGAGAAGATGTGCGTACAGTCAAACGTGGTATGGGCTGCTCTCAGTGCAACCATACTGGATACAGGGGACGTATCGCAGTGCATGAGATCCTGGCAATTAACCAGGATATCCGAAGAATGATTATGGAGCATGAATCCGTGGAAAATATCACAAAATATGCAAGAGAACATCAGCAGATGCGCACGCTGAAAGAAAGCGGACTGATTCTTGTAAAAGAAGGAGTCACGACACCGGAAGAATTGATGAAGATCAGCTATGAATAAATTGCAGAATAAGAAGATAGGATAGGGGAGAAGAATATGTTAGATCGAAGACAGATTCATACAGTGATCGATACGCTTATCAGGGAGGCAAGGATCCGTTCGGTCTCCGATATTCATATTACAGAGGGGATGCATGTGTGGTACAGGATTCACGGGTGCCTGACACAGGCCAGGGACGTATTGAAGGAGTATGATATCCGTGAAGTACTTCTTGGAATGATGAATGAGAAGCAAAGAAAGCAGTTCGAAGATGGTCAGGATGTGGATTTTGCCTGGCAGACCACCGATGGCTGCCGCCAGCGAGTGAATATTTTCTGTGAA
>OLNH01001056.1_pt1 | contig 17047 bp, 18 predicted proteins | sample 1643101 | NCBI WGS metagenome assembly OLNH01 (sample SAMEA3136758, study PRJEB25190) | human gut metagenome | biome: human gut; feature: human-associated habitat; material: faeces | place: Austria | collected 2013
TCATAAAACAGAATATATCTGACAGAACGCACCGTAGAAATACGGTGTTTTTTGTGCCCTTTTTGATGATTGGATATTCAATTAACTTTATTTATTACCCCCTCCAATATCTAAAAAAAAGCTACTTCTGCAAGTCAACCTCACAGAAGTAGCTTTTTATTTATCCATTATTTTCATTTCTTTTCAAAACCATTTCATAAAAATCCAGAAACTCTTTTGTTATATAATATCCCTTACTTTCAACATCCAATGAGTCAAATGTATTATCATTTTCATCTACATCTCCAGACTCTGTTTCAAATTCTTCCTCAATGAATCCCGTTTGTTTAATATGTAAGAACACGTAATCAACTTCTCCTGGAGATACCTTTATTTGCTTTGAATATTCATTGCAAAACGATTCGTATTTGTTGCTATATGTTCTACCATTTATGTGTTTCGTTGATTTACCTCTTTTAGATGAATCTTCACAATATTTTTTGTATTCAACTAAATATTGTATTTCTCTATACGACATAGTATTCAATATGTGAATATATTCATCAAAAATACTACCATCTATATGTTTCCCCTGCAAATAACCATTTCGTATAAGATTTCCAAAATACTCAACTTTATCGGTCGTTGCCAACCTTTGCACTGCCTCTTTTGCTCGTGCAAAATTGATGATAAACTCTACATCATTTACCATTTCCGATGTTATAGAATGATCATCTTGCAAAATAACATCTAACAATTCCTGTTCTTTCTTTTGCTGAAAATCATTTAATAACTTATTTGTTGATGAATCAATTAAATCCCCCAAAACAGGGATTGCCTTTATAGGTGCCAATAAAACTGATTCAACAACCGGATTTTCTTTAATATCCTTTATTTCATTTGCATTATATAAGGAATTTTTTGCCATTTCTAATTTTTCATTCATTATTGTTCTCCCATTTTCATCACAACAACTATTTTATCCCAAGTAGATACTTCGTTTAATATAAATCTCCAATATATCCATCTGCTTCCAGATGCATATAACACTCATTCACCTGCTCAGACTCCAAGATCTGTAAAACGTATTCCATACCTGTAGCCAATTCTTTGGTTTTTAATTCTTCCAGCGGAATCCAATACACCTGCCCTTCCTCCGAACTTGTCAATTCTCCGATAAATCTATCAGCTCTGTACAGCGTAATCACATAATGTACTCCACCCTTATGCCAATGATATAAACCGCAGAGCTTCGGTGTTTCAATTGTAAGACCTGTTTCTTCCCAAACTTCCCGGATCATAGATTTTTGAAATATCTCGTTCTGCTCCACATGACCACCTGGAAAAGTTGTCCCTGTATAGCTGTCATTCACTTTATCCAATGCCAGCACATTTCCTTTGTCATCTTGGATCATACACATATTCATAAAGCAAACCTTCTCAATCCGACTCTCTTCTTTTTCATTCAGAGATCTTCTGATACGTTTATTGATATCCGATCGTTTGGATTTGTAATGCTTGAATACCTCTCCATACGGAATCCAGATTTCTGCATCTTCAATTTTTTCATACACAATATCCACCACTTCTTCCAGATGTTTGTCGTTTGGGAAAGTGTATTTTTTCATATAATAATCCCTGGTTGCCTGGAACATCCATTCTGCAATCTTCTCTTTCTGCTTTAATTTCAACTGAGCATATTTCTTGTCAGTCTGCAGTAATTTTCCATCTATCATTTCATGGTTTTTCCGTGACATCGGTAAGACCTCTTTTCCTCTTTTCTCATTCAGATTTTACTATACCATAGAATCCTTCTTTCGTCATACCTCAGATCTGCGATGTCCTATTTTTCTTCTCTGAATACCTTATCTATAGAGGGTTCTTTTCAAAAGACTCTCTTCCGGCGGCTGTGCCACCGGTAAATAGCAAGGACAGGAAGTGTATATACACTTCCAAAAAAACCAGCAATTTAGGGAACCCTGCCCTAAATCAAAAACACAAAAGCCACTACTTTGAGCAACTAGGTAATTGCGAACTTGTTTCGCAATTACCTATAATTTTAATATGTGCCTTTTAATGAAATATGCAAATTGGAAGTTGTCAATTTCTTATATATTTTTGATCAGTGTCAGGAATCGTATCTTCTGACCGATATCGCTCTACTTTCATGTGAAGATTATATTTATCTCTTAACTCCGCAATCTTATTCATCATGGGTGATTGATGGTGAAAGTCAATGCTCTCTTGATTTTCCCAACTGTCAATCAGTAGCACAGTTTCCTCATCTCCCAGAGGGAAAAAATAATCATATCTAATGTTCCCCGCTTCATTTCTAATTGCATCAACAGTACCGCTTGAAATCATCTCCTTTGCAAATTTTTGCGCAGAACCATTTTCGCCGGAATAATATATATTAACAACTATACTCATTATACTTTCCTCCAAATTCCGATTTGACGGTAATTTCTGTTTCTCTACATCCTACAAGCCCAGATAAAACTAATATACACAGACTAAATAACAGTACTCTTTTCAAACTCATAATTTCTTTCCAAGTTCATATGCTTTTTTCATCACATCAACATGGCTTGCAGCTATATTTGCAGCATCAATTCCACCGCCACCGACCATGCCTTTCAAGGAAGCCTTTTCAAAACAGTCTACCCAGCCTTGCAGACCGTTGTAGGCTTTTTCAAATGCACTTTCATCATTCTCAGCAGCAGTTGCAATCATATAAATATCTCTGAATGAATAATCTGTCGAATATAAAGGATTCAATCTATCAAGAAGTGTTTTCATCTGGCCACACATCTCATAGTAATAAATTGGTGTTGCATAGACAATGACCTCCGCATCCTTTACTTTTGCCATAATATCTGCAACATCATCCTTCAGTACACACATCCCATTCCTCTGACAGGATAGACAACCGATACAATATTTTATATCTTTTCCTTTCAAAGAAAGAAGTTCCACATCATGCCCGGCTTCTTTTGCTCCCTTTGCACACTCATTTGCAAGTATATCAGAATTGCTGCCTCCTCGAAGACTTGTCGATATGATCAATACTTTTTTTGCCATGATTAAATTTCTCCTGTTTCAGTGTCTTTTTTAACCTTCCGTATAACTTTCGCAGGCACTCCTGCCGCAATCATATTGGCCGGAACATCTTTTGTTACAACTGCTCCGGCTGCAATGACCGAACCTTCACCAATCGTAACCCCCGGAAGAACCGTTACATTTGCTCCAAGCCACACTTTTTTTTCGATGTGAATCGGCTGAAATATCATACCTGCTCTTTTCTCGGGATCTTCCATATGATTGATTGTTGCCAATACTGCATTATGTCCAATCAGGACTCCATCCTCTATATAAATACCACCCTGATCCTGAAATTTACATCCTGCATTAATAAAAACATTTTTACCTATATGAATATTTCGTCCGCAGTCTGTATAAAACGGAGGAAACATTCCAAAAATTCTTCACACGTCATAATTAACCAACTCCGTTTTCTTTAAAAAATTTCTGAATTTTATCAAATGGGATCACATCCGGATTATCGTATAGATCTGTATGAACAGCTCCCGGAATTGTCAGCAGTTCTTTATTGGATGTGTACTTGCTGTTCTTGATCATATTTTCATAAGCATCTTTTCCAAAATAATAGCTGTGTGCTTTTTCTCCATGAACGATAAGGACTGCACTTCTGATTTCATTACTGTACTTTAATATTGGCTGATTCATAAATGACATACATCCAATACTGTTCCAGCCATCATTTGAATTCAGGCTCCTTTTATGATAACATCTGCCTTTATAATACTCACTGTAATCTTTTACGAAGAAAGGTGCATCTTCCGGAACCGGAAGGGGAACACAACCACCGCCTCTTGAATATTCGCCTTTACGGTATTCTTCTGTCCTGAGGGTATTCAGTGACTGTTTCTTTGCATAACGTGCTTCTTCACTGTCCTCAGAATCAAAGTATCCATTCGCATTTACTCTTGTCATATCATACATGGTAGAAGCAACGGTTGCTTTTATTCTTGTATCCAACGCAGCTGCGTTAAGAGCCATTCCACCCCAGCCGCAGATTCCAATGATTCCTATTTTATCCGGATCCACATCTTCCCGAACAGAAAGGAAATCAACAGCAGCCATAAAATCTTCTGTATTAATATCTGGAGAAGCCATAAATCTTGGATAGCCTCCACTTTCCCCCGTAAAAGAAGGGTCAAATGCAATCGTTAAATATCCTCTTTCAGCCATTGTCTGTGCATATAATCCGGAACACTGTTCTTTGACTGCCCCAAATGGTCCGCTTACGGCAATCGCAGGATATTTCCCAGATGCATTTTTCGGTTTATACAAATCTGCGACAAGTGTGATTCCATAACGATTTACAAATGTCACTTTCTTATGGTCTACTTTTTCACTCTGTGGAAAAGTTTTATCCCATTCAGATACCAGCTTTAATTCTTCTGTTTTTAACATATTTAACATCCTCCATATGCAAAATTTCTTGTAATTACACTAACAATAGTATATGATATAAATATCTTACAGCCTAAAGTTAACTTTAGGTCAAGCATAAATTTGAAAGAAGGTTTTTTATGTATACAATCGGTCAGGTCTCTGCAATGTTTAATCTTCCTGTTTCTACATTAAGGTATTATGACAAGGAAGGCTTTTTCCCTAATCTGGAACGCAAGGGAAATATCCGTTATTTCAGCGATAATGAATTAGAAGCACTTCGTATCATTGAATGTCTGAAGAAATCCGGTCTTGAGATAAAAGATATAAAGCAATTTTTTATCTGGGTATCTGAAGGCAGCTCCAGCTATGAAAAAAGGAAAGAATTATTTGAAACCAGAAAATCAGCTGTTGAAACTGAAATTCAGGAACTTCAAAAAACTCTCTCCCTCTTAAAATTCAAGTGCTGGTATTACGAAACAGCAATGAAAGATGGTAACGAAGATGCTATAAATGCCATGTTGCCTGACAAACTTCCAAAAAATATACAGAAACTATATGATAAAGGACATGACTGATTTTTGCTTTCTCCATCAAACTAGAATTTATCTTTTCTTATAGGTAATTACGATTCCAATAATAGAAGCAATAAAAGCAAGTGGTGCTAATCTCACAAAGACAAATTCAAATCCATGTAATATGGTTCCTGCAACTGCAAACTCTGGGTTATTATAATCCCACCTTAGATAAAAACTTTGCATAACTGCAAAAGCAATAAAAGCAAGCACTATAAACGCACATAACGTGATAAGTATCCAACGAATCGTTTTTACTTTGAACATATTTCTCTTTGCCAGCTGTAAATTAATTACCTCTAATTTTTCAGAGATTGCTTTTAGGTCATCTGTCATCGGCTCCATTACAGTTTCTCCAAGCAATACGCTTACAGAAGTATCCAATTCATCTGCCAATGTAATTAACATATCCGAATCTGGAACTGATAAACCATTCTCCCATTTTGATACAGTCTGTCTTACTACGTTCAGTTTAATTGCAAGTTCTTCTTGTGATAGTCCTTTTGACTTTCTAATTCTTTTAAGATTATTACTTAACATAATCTTTTCCTCCTTGATTTTGATAATTCAACTCTACATTCAAAAGAGCCATTGCCACAAGCAACACATATTAACATCCGCTTATTTACGGACTTTTCGCAGACAAATTCCGATTTCACGACATCATTTCTAATACAGATTATACTATATTTTTTTAATTCAGTCCACGCATTATGCCTAACAGGTATAGATACCTGATGCAAAAATAATATTTAATTATCCTCATCTCTTATTTTTGCGACCATCAAAACTCTCCGATACTGTCGCATTTTTTCTGCTCCTACCAGTGTAAAGTATCGTTTTACATCCTGATCAGTCAAACCTTCTTCAACGCCTTTTATAATCTCTTCCTGTTCTTCTGGTGATAGCTCACTAGAATATCGTCTAAAGCAATCAATAATGTCTCCTGATAAGTCCCATTGTTCTCTATTGGAATCTACAGAAACTATAGATGGATCAGAACTGCTCCATGTAGCCCCAGTATTCGATAATTTACACTTAAAACGGCATAACTCGTTATGAACTTTACCAAATATTACTGGATGCTGCCATACAGCCGGATGTACTTTTCTTACCTCACTTTTTTTAATCACATCATAAGTATTTTTGGTGTTAAACAATTTTCATTAGCATTAATAATTAAATAAGTATCCTCTGGATTAATAAACAAATCCATTTGAGTACAAATGGTTTTTCCACTATTTACATAGACTTTATAATTTGTGTTATCATGTGCTGTTCTATTGCTCACAAAACAATAAGTCACATTACAAAAATATCCCCTATTTAATTCTCTTGGTACAATTTTAGGCATATCTGTTGCAACTATTCCTACCCTTGAAGTTATGTCATCATCTTGATATGAATAACTTCCTATTTTTTTATATGATTTAATACTTTTTGTGTTCCATTCCTATTCTCTTTCCATAAATTATCATCATACATATCATAGCCATCTATATTATCTATTTCCATAGCATCTTTACTTATGTATTTATTATTGTAAATATCAGGATTGCTTGCTGATGCATCTCCTCCCTGTACCTGCAATGCTATGTCCATTGCTGCTTCTGTAAAATTTGCATCCATTTTTAAATCTGACAATCCATTACTTCTTCTCTGCTTATTAATCTCCTGAAGAACTTGCTCCGCCATCCCATAGAATTTTTTTACATCAACTTTTGCCTTTACCGTTGCGGCATTGGCATGGATTGTTCCTAACCACAGCAAACTCACAAAAGCAAGTAATGTCAGTAACAAATGTCCTCTCTTCATCGTTTTTTCTCTCATAACTTTCTCCTGTTCTTCGTGCCGAAATTCGGTACATTTTATAAGTAAATTTATCAGAGATCTTCGATATATGTATACATCATATCAATCCATCTCCAACTGTTATATTTGATTTTAATATATCATATTTTTTTCACGATTCCAGTATCCTAGCCAGCTTTTTTCATTTTTATGCGTGCTGAATTTCGGCACATTCTAAATTCTTGGGAAACTGTGCTTTCCATATATCATATTCATCCTGTACTTCAGATACCAGAGGTACATACTCCACTCTAAATTTACTCTCATTATATCCGGCAACTTTATTACAGCTTTCTAAAAAACTGGCATATTCCCTTGCCTCTATTTCTTTTACAAAACCAGCCTTTAGCTCTTTTTTTCCGTTACATTTCTCATAAACCTTCCACTCAAATTCTCCTGTTGCATTTCCTTTATTCCTTGTATATTCTTCTTTTTTAGCCGCCCATAACTCAAGATATACCATCAGTTTCCTTATAGCTGTATTATTACTATCAAAAGTTAGAAGAAGCTCATCTCTTGTCTTTGTTATTTCCAATCCATATTTTTCTTCAAGATAAAATAATATTCTAATAGCATCTTCTTCTGTCTGAATATCTATATCATTTAATGCTGACATATCTATATCCAAAGCTTCTGCAATTTTAATCCGTATATCTTCTTTAGGAGCCATCATGTCTTTTTCATATTTTCTTATACGGGAATCTTGTGTTCCAATAGAAAATCCTACTCTTTCCCCCAATGCTTTTTGAGTCAGCCCCCGCAATTCCCTGTACTTTTTTATTTTTTCTCCAAGTGTCATTCTCTTTCTCCTTCCATTCCAATCTGCACAAAAAAAGCAGGTAGATATTATTCTCCTGCTTTTTTTGTCATGTGCCGAAATTCGCTACGTTCATTTAGATTTAATTCTCAGTTCTTTCTTTCGTTCTTCAAGTAATTTTTCAATATAATTTATTAGTTCTGGATCACTTTCTTTTCCTATGATATACGAATATATTCCCTTTTTATCCTCAGTCGTTGTCTTATCATCTATAATCTGCCCTACCAAAAACTGTTCTCTGGTTTCTACAGGTACAAAAGTTCTGGCATAATTTTTTGTTGTTTTTTTAAAGCCTGCTACTGTTACAACTTTTTTTCTGAGCAGACTATTTATAATCAGATGTATAGAGCTGTCTTTCCATTCTCTCTCTTTCGACTTTTGAATGATCTCTGCTGAAGTCAACTCCTCCCCTTCATCCCATAAAACTTCCATCACAGCAAATTCACTTTTAGTTAATCTTGTTTTCATTATTTTTTCTTCTCCTATATTTTCATTTTTAATCATATATATTTGTATTAAAAAAGCAGAAAAACTTAGAAAGTTATGTTGCTTTAGGCTTCTTTATACAGTAGTTGACATTACATTATATAATTGCTATTATATTATTAACAAACAACCAGCAGGGAGCTTTTAAGCTTCCCATTCTGGGGGTCATATCAGTTAATAAATAAGCTGCCTATTCCGCCAAGAACAAAGGGCAGCTTATTTATTTTTCAAATTCAGAATCGCAACTATCAATAACGCAACCGTTAATATTATATTAAATTCCTCATATGTACTCATAAATATACGCCCCCTTTCTGGTATTCTCCAGAACAGGAGGCAGCTACCCTGCCGGTCATAAAGCAGGTCTACATTTTACAATGTTCCTCTGCCTGTCTACTATATCATGTATTTCTTTTTACTTCCACACTATTTTCAGATGATTTGATCCATTTATTTTGATAAAAAGGAGTATCTCTATTGGGGATCAAGATACTCCTTATGCACAACAATGATTGGGGATTTTTGCTGTGCAAATCCCACCTGTGCTTTTGAAGCAACGGACAATGATGCCGGGGAATACACCATCTCCGCAGGCGGGCATAAAAATAGGATACTTCTTCTTTATATTGAAGGTATCCCTCTTAATTTTTCTTACAAATGATCATTTTATAACAGCATTTACTACCAGTCGGTAATCATCCCCTTTTTTCTTTCCTGAACAAGTAGACAGCGTAAGGATCTGTCCATCTTTTTTCGGTTTCTTTTTAATAGGGTAGTAAGCGTTTTTTCTATTGTCATGGATAACCAATCCATCCATCTATTATCCTTCTTGTCCCCTGTGAAATCCGTTAGGTATGTTGTACTTTTATCCAGGCAGTCATATACACTATATACTGTATATTTCATTGCTTTTTCCGGCTGATATAGGTATATCTTGTTATATTTTTTATAAAAATCTTCTGATTCAAACTCATGAAGCGAACCAAACATAGATCTTGTACGCATATTATGACCATAAAGAATCAAATGCTTGTCCTCAAACGATGTTTCTGGCTGAAGGAAGATGGAACCGGCATAACAGTATTCCCCCTTATAATCTTTATGGAGATATTCATTCCATCTGCTTCCCTGTAAAACAGGATAATCAATCTTGGTTCCCGGAACTTTTATCCATCCAACAATGTCTGGATTTATTTTTTTTAATTTTTCCCAGTCTATGCCGGGATTTCCATCACCTGTTTCCTCTGCTTTTACATCGGATCGCAGGTCTTCTAATATTTTTTGGTTTTTCCATAATGGATATTCTTCCCTGAATGCTGCCCCTATAAAGATTATTGACAGACTGATCAATACGGCAATGACCAGTAGGTTAAAAAACTCCCTTATCTTTCCCATACTGTATTTTCTCCTTATTATTTTTTGTGCTGGATTTCAGTACATTTCACAGATTATGAACATAACACCACATATAGATTTCTCACTTTGACCACGTATTTATAAAATTCCTCTATCGGAGCTATTGACATGATCCTTCTGTGTGGTCTATACTGGATTTGCTGAAAAGTTTTCAGCATAATCCAATCTCGCAGACCGTTTCAAAGACGGTCTGTTTTTTTATCCCATCATATCCACCTCAAACCAGATAGATGGATAGGTTATTATATATATTATTTTATATATCTGGCTCTATATATTTTGCAGGTAACTCTTTCGTTTCTGGAACCGTAATCTCTTCGCTTTTAGAATCGTAATTTCTTCGCTTCTGGAATCGTAATTTTTTCGCTCCTGAAAAAATACCGGAACACTAAACTACCGTATTCTCCATTTTAAAATCATGCTGTACCTGTGCTTTATAATAAAGCCCTATTGTCAGTGGGGCATTATACAGCGATGCTAACAGGTAATTATCCGGCTTTCGGATTTCTCTTGTATTCCGGTTAAGGCATTCTATGATATACTCTATATGTTGTACAATTAATGTCTTTATCCGGTTCTGCACCTCATTTACTGGGATTTCTTCCCCTGATATTTTATATGTATCCCTGTCTGAGATATAAACATTTGCCATTATCTCTATCATAGCATCTATTATATTTTTATCCGTTTTGTGCCGTTGCATCAATATTTCATATTCTAACTGATGCCGTATCTTTTTTCTGTAAAACTCTCTCGCATGTCTTTTTTCCAGAATCGTAATTTCTTCGCTTCTAGAATCTCCCCTTTGGTCTTCCTTTCCCGTAATGCTTGTCTCTGCTATAGTTTCTTCTCTTTTATTTTCTTGCATCTTATCTTCAGGTAGGTTCTGCTCCATCTGTTCTTCAGGGACAGTCTCTTTTGCACCTTCTTTATGGACAGCCGTAAAGTTCATCACATAAATAATGTCCGGCTTACCCTGTCCTCTTTTTTTCTTCTCGATCAGTCCAACTTCGGAAAGCTGTTTCATTGCTTTGCTGATTGTACGATCACTGCGTCCCAGTTTTTCTACCAGTTGTTTCAGATTGTATGTGATATATAAACGACCAGTATCTTTTTCAATCCAGCTATTTTTTCTGGATAATGCCAGCCTAGATAATAATACTCCATATAATATCTTCGCAGTATCACTAATCCCTCTGTACTCCTCTTCTTCCAAAAGCAACGCTGGAATCTGATAAAAGCGGAAGTTTTCTCCCTCTGTATTGTAAAAATAGTCCAATCTCATCATTTTTTCTCCTCTCTTCTCTTTTCCAATGTAAAGGGGAATATCCTGGAAAGGGATCCCCCTTACATGAAAGTATATGCTGCACACAAATAGTGTGCGAATTCTGCCTGTGCTTTTGCAGCTACGGCATGGTCTTCTCCATCCGGCAGGCAGAATGTATGTAATACTGATCTTTTATACGGACTGTCCTTCTTCGTTTACGCAGTCCTTTAGCCATTTTTCAATCAATTCCGGACACCGCAAGATTTCTTCAGTAAGAAAATGGCTGATATAACTGGAAACCTCTTTTATATCTAAAGAATTCATATATTCTTGACGGGTTAATCCTGCTGTTTCTTCCCTTCCTTCTTCCACTAACTCATCCATCGGGACAGAAACTTCCCTTCCTTCCCTGTCCAGCTTTTCGGCAGGCTCTTTGCAGTCTGTATCTTCTGTTTCTATTTCTGGTACCATATCTCTTTGTTCTTCCCTCCTTTCTACAAGCTCTGGCTCTTCTTTTTCTTCTTTTGGGCAGTACTGGTCAAGCAGGGTCACATACCGTTCCCATGTAATGGATCTCTCTGAGATACTGATGTTTTTATCCGAGCAGGAGATCCTGATCTCCCCTTGCGATATTTCATAGGAAGTACTCCCATATCTCCCTTTTAAGAACTTTACGAGTGCTTTTCTGGAGACAGTAGACCTGTCATATTCATCTATACCCAACAGCCGGTACGATACCCGTATCTCTACCGCACCCGGTTCTAAATTCTTCTGTTTATATTCTTCTATATCCACATTTTTTGTAATCCCCTGTTCGATCACTTCCTTCTGCATCTTTTCCGGCAGCCTCGCCAGAGTGAGTGCGGCAGATTTTTCTATCTCTCCTTCCTTAAATTTTTCCATTGCCTCTGGAAGTAAATTTCTGGAGATCTGCTGGTACTCCTGTACCGTAGCCCTTGCAATCCCCATTTTTTTTGATAAGCGTTCTACCATTCTACCTTTCTGTAAAGAAGTGGGGAATTCTTCTGGATGTTCCCGTAAAAGTCTCTCCATCTCTGTAATCTCATGCATCAGCTCATATGGCTTTTTCGTATGATAGCCATTGGAAGCCAGTACACGGAAACTTTCCTGTACTACGCTAACATTATTTACAATGCATGGGAGAAATTCAAACTGTTTCAGTCCTCTCTCTTCTACAAGTAACCTGCATGCCTCACATCTTTTATGTCCGGCAATAATCCGGTATTCATCCGTATCTGATTTACTTACGGACAGATTTTCAATGACTTCTCCCGCAGCTTCGATCAGATCTGCAAGGGATTCTATCTCTTCCTTATCTCTTGCAGGACAATACTGATCTGGATTTGTTTTCAGTTTAGAGTAATGGATCCATTTGATCGTTCTTCGTGGATGCTGCTCTTCTTTTTTAATCTCTTCCTTATTAAATATATTCCCAAGCTTTGCCATAACCGATACCCCCTAATCCTCAAGAAGTTCTTCCACCAGATCTACAAAATCCTGTGCTACATTACTCATAACACGATGCTTTGCCACCGGCTTATAAAGGGATAACGCATTATCAACAATCGCTGTACGGCTGATACATGACTGTAAAAACGGATAATCATGCTTAGCGATCAGATCCTCTGAAGATAATTTCTGTGCTTTGGTGTTCGACACCATGTTTGCGAATATCTTCCACTCCAGATCTGGATTGTTTTCCAAGATCTCATGGTAAGCATCTTCCACCATTGTAAGATTATCCCGGCAGAAGTTATCAAATTTCACTGGGGTAAGGAACACATCCGCAGCATACAATGCATTCATTGTCAGCATATCAAATACAGGGCGGGTATCAATCAGGCAGACATCATAGTCTTTCTTTAAATATCCTAACGCTTCTTTCAGTCTCCACGGAGTTTTTTGCTCTGTGATCTTAACAGAGCCTTTCACAATATCTATATCCTGGTATTTTGTACGATAGACTGCACTATTTATCCCTTTAGGATTCTCAAGAACATCTCTTACCGTTTTACTGTATCCGTTTACCTTTGCAAAAAATCTTGTACAGTTACATTGTGGATCCAGGTCAATAACTAATACTCTTCCGCCCATTTCCGAAAATGTATAAGCTACGTTTACTGTTGTGGTGGTTTTTCCAACGCCACCTTTTAAATTTGCTACTACATATACTTTCATAATCAATCTCTCCTTAATTTTATCTTTTCAGAGTTAAATTTTATATAATATGTAAATAGATTTAACTCTAGGTTTTTATGTTTTCTAAATTTAATGTTATCCTGTTCATAATAAACCTCCTCGTATAATGAAAATAAAAAAAGGAACAAACCCTGATAATTAGGGTTTATTCCCAAACATGAAACGAGGGAAAGCAATGTTGCTTTCCCTCGCAGAACTTTATATATAGACTTTTACTTCAATATCTTCAAATCTGTTCGCTTTTGTATACTCTGAACGTTCAGCCATAAAGGCCTGCACATCTGCTTTAGTTACCATTAGCGTACAGAGGTAAATATATGATTGTCTATTCCTATTTCCTCTTTTCCGCAATCGCTGCCTGTGCTGCTGCTAATCTTGCGATAGGTACACGGAATGGTGAACAGGAAACGTAATCTAATCCAATTCTATGACAGAATTCTACGGATGATGGATCTCCACCATGTTCTCCACAGATACCACAGTGTAATTCTGGTCTCTGACCTTTTCCTAATTTAACTGCCATATCCATTAACTTACCAACACCATTCTGGTCAAGTTTAGCAAATGGATCGTTCTCGAAAATCTTAGCATCATAGTAAGCGTCTAAGAACTTACCAGCATCATCTCGTGAGAAACCGAATGTCATCTGTGTTAAGTCGTTTGTACCGAAGCAGAAGAACTCAGCTTCTTTAGCGATTTCGTCAGCTAATAATGCTGCACGAGGAATCTCAATCATAGTACCAACTTCGTATTTCATGTCAGAACCAGCAGCTTTGATTTCTTCGTCTGCTGTCTTAACAACGATCTTCTTAACGTATTTTAATTCTTTTTCTTCACCTACTAATGGAATCATGATTTCTGGAACGATTGTCCAGTCAGCATGTTTAGCCTGTACAGCTAATGCTGCACGGATAACTGCTTTTGTCTGCATAACAGCGATTTCTGGATATGTTACTGTCAGACGGCATCCACGATGTCCCATCATAGGGTTGAACTCTTTCAGGCTTTCAATAATAGCTTTAATAGTTTCTACTGATTTACCCTGTGCATCCGCAAGTTTCTTAATATCTTCTTCTGTCTGAGGTACGAACTCATGCAGTGGTGGATCTAAGAAACGAATTGTTACAGGATTACCTTCCATAGCTTCAAATAACTGCTCAAAGTCTCCCTGCTGATATGGAAGAATCTTATCAAGTGCAGCTTCTCTTTCTTCTACTGTATCAGAACAGATCATTTCACGGAATGCATCAATTCTGTTACCTTCGAAGAACATATGCTCTGTACGGCAAAGTCCGATACCTTCTGCTCCAAGCTCACGAGCCTTCTTAGCATCTGAAGGTGTATCAGCGTTCGTACGAACACCCATTGTTCTGTATTTATCTGCCCAAGCCATGATACGACCGAACTCACCAGCGATTGTAGCGTCTACTGTAGGGATAATTCCATCATAGATGTTACCTGTAGAACCATCAAGAGAAATGGCATCTCCTTCGTGGAATTCCTTTCCAGCTAATGTGAATTTTTTGTTCTCTTCATCCATTACGATGTCACCACAACCGGATACACAACAAGTACCCATACCACGAGCAACTACTGCTGCGTGAGATGTCATACCACCACGAACTGTCAGGATACCCTGAGCGCTCTTCATACCTTCGATATCTTCTGGGGATGTCTCAAGACGAACAAGAACAACTTTTTCCCCTCTCTCTGCCCAAGCTTTAGCATCTTCAGCAGTGAAGACAATCTTACCACAAGCAGCTCCAGGAGAAGCTCCAAGTGCTTTACCCATTGGTGTTGCAGCCTTTAATGCAGCAGCATCAAACTGTGGATGTAATAATGTATCAAGGTTACGAGGGTCAATCATTGCAACAGCCTCTTCTTCTGTTCTCATTCCCTCATCTACTAAATCACAGGCAATCTTTAAAGCAGCCTGTGCTGTTCTCTTACCATTACGTGTCTGAAGCATGTATAACTTCTTATTCTCAACAGTGAACTCCATGTCCTGCATATCTCTGTAGTGATCTTCAAGAGTTTTACAAACCTGTTTGAACTGCTCGAATGCTTCTGGGAACTTCTCTTCCATCTGAGCGATTGGCATTGGTGTACGAACACCGGCAACTACGTCCTCTCCCTGTGCGTTTGTAAGGAATTCTCCCATAAGCTTCTTCTCACCTGTAGCAGGATCACGAGTAAATGCAACACCAGTACCACAGTCATCTCCCATGTTACCAAATGCCATACTCTGTACGTTAACAGCAGTACCCCAGCTATAAGGGATATCGTTGTCACGACGGTAAACATTAGCACGTGGGTTATCCCATGAACGGAATACAGCTTTGATAGCTCCCATTAACTGTTTCTTAGGATCATCTGGGAAATCTTCGCCGATTTTCTCTTTATATTCAGCCTTAAACTGAGATGCAAGCTCTTTTAAATCTTCTGCTGTAAGATCAACGTCCTGACTTACACCTTTTTTAGCTTTCATCTCATCGATTAATTCTTCAAAATACTTTTTACCAACTTCCATAACTACATCAGAATACATCTGAATAAATCTTCTGTAGCAATCCCAAGCCCAACGTGGGTTTCCGGATTTAGCGGCAATAGTTTCAACTACTGTCTCATTAAGACCTAAGTTAAGGATAGTATCCATCATACCTGGCATGGAAGCACGGGCACCTGAACGAACTGATACAAGAAGCGGATTCTCTTTATCTCCAAATTTCTTTCCTGTAATCTCTTCCATCTTTACGATATACTCATTAATCTGTCCCTGAATCTCATCGTTAATCTCACGACCATCTTCATAATACTGAGTACAAGCCTCTGTTGTAATTGTGAATCCCTGTGGTACAGGTAATCCAATATTTGTCATCTCAGCCAGATTGGCTCCTTTACCACCAAGAAGATTTCTCATTGTGGCATCGCCTTCTGTAAACAGATATACCCATTTTGCCATTGTTGTGTTCCTCCTTCAATTAACTATCAACATTACTTTATGCGCTTTCCTCACGCGCAATATGAGTATAGCACAAATAAATAAAAAATGCTATATTTTTCCGTCATTTTTTTGCAAAAATTTATCATGGACTGTATTTTTTTGCAACATTCACGATAATTTTAATTTTTTTATACAAAAGAGACTATTTGATGGGGTGTTTGCCGTTTAATTCGTTGGGTGGACAGACAGATAGACGAAATTAGATTTTCTCTTATTTTTTGCCTCACTTCCTGTAGAAGATTTCAGAATGAGCAGCTTTATCTCTTCAACAGATTTCTTAAAAAGCTGTTCTATCTCCTGTTCCGTAATCTGTAAATCCTTAAAAAAAGCTACTTTTACCTGCTCATAATCAGTAAGTCTGTTTTCATCCTGAAGTCTCATCAACAATGGGCTGTCTCCATTAAAATCTTCTGCATCCGGGAGTCCTCCATGATGATAGCAAATAACATTTGCGAGTAGTTCACCCACTATCCTTCCATTCGGTCCGTACTTTCCTGATAAATCATAAATATATTTTGCTCCGTAAACACCATGATCAATACCAGATTGTCTTTTACTTTCTATCCCCTCTTTTGCCCGTCTCCATTCTTCATGAATAAACCTCTGAAACTTAATACTATATTTTCCAAAATCATGAAGCAAACCAACAAGAGAAAGCGTATTTTCCAAAGTAGCTTTTTTGTCAGAATGTAGCTCTTTTGAGCTAACAGTTCTCCTCAAGTCAACTCTTTTCCCCATAGCTGCTGCTAATTTCTGCACTTCTCTGATATGTTCTTTTAACTCTTGTTTTTCGAAATCATTTACACGAAATCTGGCTATATAATCGTTCATTTTATGAATCCTCTTATCCTCTTTTTTTATATCATTTATTCTAACATAAAAAGGAATAAAGCAAATCCCCAGCCAAAACACAGCCCTCTTTTGATAAATAAAGCATATTTGTGGCCTCGGAGCAA
>OLNH01001057.1_pt1 | contig 17036 bp, 20 predicted proteins | sample 1643101 | NCBI WGS metagenome assembly OLNH01 (sample SAMEA3136758, study PRJEB25190) | human gut metagenome | biome: human gut; feature: human-associated habitat; material: faeces | place: Austria | collected 2013
AAAGCGTCTGGAAGCACGCGACTTCAGTCGTGTGAGGATAAAGTTTTTAATTCACGGGATTTCGGATGTAATTGATAAAATGACGGAAAATGTTGAATTTGCGGATCGTTTTATGAATAAAAATGGTTCATTAAGAAAAACACCATTAAAGAAAAAAAGAGCTATTTCAAAACTTGAATTTTTTATTCCAGAATATGAGTATCGGCGATTAAAAAAGATGAAGGATCCAATAGAGACATTGGAACGCCCAGTGGAACATATGACTGTTTATCGGAATGATGGTTCCAGTGTGACTTTGACAGCGGAGAATGGACGTGTGAGTATTGTTGACTCCAGGGAGAAGAATGTAAGGCATATTATTGAGGCAGATTATTTTGTTTCGAAAATTTTGTAATAATTTATTATAAATACCATTGATGGTGTCCGTATGTATGCCAACGGATATTTAAAGATATTTGATGTGGATAGTAAACTATTAGACGAAAGAAAAAAATGAAAGGACATAAAAAAATATATGATTAGTTTTTATAAGAGTATTGTTGACCAGGACAGGGCTTCGATTGTTATATGCAACCTTAAGCATGAGATTATCTACATGAATCCGGCAGCTGTTAACAGCTATGCGAAGCGAGGCGGTGATAAACTTATTGGAAGAAGCCTGTTAGATTGTCATAATCAGGAATCCAGGGATAAAATACAGAAGGTAGTGGACTGGTTTGCGGCAGATGAGAGCCATAACCTTGTCTATACTTTCCATAATGAGAAGCAAAATAAAGATGTTTATATGGTGGCACTCAGAGAAGAGGGAAGACTGATAGGATATTATGAAAAACATGAATATCGAAACGCAGAAACTATGAAACAATATGATTTGTGGTGATGTTATGGCACAGGACGAATGGTGCAGGCAGTTATTCAAGAATGAGGAAATACGACAGAAACTCACCCGTGTGGTAAGAAGAAAAAATGGAATGAGGTAAGTAACAATATGGAATCAAAACAGAAAAGAACAGCTCTTGTCACTGGCGGAAGTTCCGGAATCGGACGATGTACTGTAGCAGCATTGAGTAAGGCTGGCTATATAGTCTATGAGTTCAGTCGCCGGGATGTTCCGGTAGAAGGCGTGAAGCATATGTGCGTAGATGTGACAGATGAGGCTTCCGTGCAGGAAGCCGTTGGGCAGATCCTTTTGGAAAGAGGAAGTATCGAGATTCTTGTAAACTGCGCAGGTTTTGGTATTTCCGGGGCGGTGGAATTTACAGAGTTAAAACAGGCGAAAGCACAATTTGATGTAAATTTTTTCGGAACTGTCAATGTAAGCAGAGCTGTTCTTCCTTCTATGCGCAGACAGCACAGAGGGCATATTGTCAATATCAGTTCTGTGGCAGCGGTGGCACACATTCCGTTTCAGGCGTTTTATTCAGCCAGTAAAGCAGCAGTGTCTTCTTATTCCTGCGCGCTTGATAATGAAGTAAGTCCTTATGGTGTCAGGGTAACAGCAGTAGAACTTGGAGATATTCATACCGGTTTTACCCAGGCCAGACAAAAGATAGTTTTGGGTGATGATGAATACGGTGGCCGTATTTCACACGGTGTCAGTCAGATGGAGAAAGATGAACTAAGTGGGATGTCGCCGGAGATTATTGGTACATATATTGCGCGAATTGCACAGAAAAAGAACTGCGCACCAATTTGTGTGGCGGGTGTGAAGTATAAGATTCTGAGATTCTTATGTAAAATTCTGCCGTGTACATTACGGGGAAAGATTGTTGGTTCTATTTACGCAAAATAATTGAGATTATTTTATAGAATTCCGATATAGCCCGGGTGTCTGGATATATAACAGTTTTTTTCAGCTTTACGTTAAAATAGTTTCATGCTATCATTATTTTATTAAAAATTTTGATAACGTGAAGCTGTTTTTTGATTGTGGGGTGTAAGGAATGGGTAGATTTGTAAATCCTGATAACAGTGCATTTCAGGTGGCACTGAATTCTCCGATATATGTGGATAAAACCGGATTGTTGGAATATACAAACAGCGTACTTAATACAACAGAAGCTTATATCTGTAACTGCAGACCACGCAGGTTTGGAAAATCATATGCTGCAAATATGCTGGCCGCTTATTATAGTAAAGGCTGTAATTCCGAAGAAATGTTTTCAGGGCTGGATATAAGCAGGGAATCCGATTTTAAGACGCATCTTAATAAGTATGATGTGATTCATCTTGATATTCAGTGGTTTCTGGCAAATTGTGATAATGTGGATAATGTTGTAGCGTTTATTACGAAATCCGTACAGGCTGAATTGAGAGAGATTTACCCTGGTGTTCTGCCTGAAGAAGAGATAAGTTTGTCGGAAAGTCTTTCGCGTATTAAAAATATTGTTGGACAGAAATTTATTATAATTATTGATGAGTGGGATGTTCTGATCAGAGATGAAGCGGCAAATAAAAAAGTACAGGAAAAGTACATTAATTTTTTGCGGGCGATGTTCAAGGGAACGGAACCGACAAAATATATTCAGTTGGTGTATCTTACAGGTATTTTGCCGATAAAGAAAGAAAAAACGCAGTCTGCATTAAATAATTTTGATGAATTTACTATGCTTGATGCAGGAGTGATGGCGCCATATATTGGGTTTACAGAAGCGGAAGTGAAGAATCTTTGCGAAAGATATCATAGAGATTTTGAAAAAGTAAAATATTTATATGCTAGCTATCTGTTGGGAGACTATCAGGTATATAATCCTGAAGTAATAATAGATGTCTGCATGCAGGGTAAATTTAGAAACTATTGGTCTGAAACTGGTACGTATGAAACGATTAATCCGCTGATTAATATGGATTTTGATGGTTTGAAAACGGTGATTATTGAAATGTTATCTGGCGCAGATGCAGAAGTAGATGTAAGGTCTTTTCGAAATGATATAATTGGATTCGCAAATAAAGATGATGTTATTACTTATTTAATTCATCTGGGACATTTGGGATACAATTCGAATACCAGAAAAGCTTTTATTCCAAATGAAGAAATACGGCAGGAACTCATTCGTGTGATAAAAAGAAAAAAATGGAATGAAATGCTTACTTTTCAGCAAGAATCAGAACATTTGCTGGAAGCTACACTTGATATGAATGAAGAAGCGGTTGCAGAGGAAATTGAGAAAATCCATATGGAGTATATTTCGGATATTAAGTATAATAAAGAGAATTCCCTAAGTAGTGTACTTGCAATTGCATATCTCAGTTCAAGGGAATATTATTTTAAACCAGTTCGTGAACTGCCGACAGGACGTGGATTCGCAGATTTTGTATTTATTCCAAAACCAGAATACATTTCCAGTTATCCAGCGCTTGTTGTAGAGCTTAAATGGAATAAGAGTGCAAAAACAGCATTACAGCAGATAAAAGAGAGAAAATATCCTGAATCAATAAAACAGTATACAGGAGATATTTTACTGGTAGGGGTAAATTATGATAAGAAGACAAAGAAACATCTGTGTTTGATAGAATCATATGAGAAGAAGGAAAAGAAATAGGTGGAAATAATGACTGAAGAACAAAGACGTAAAATAAAGAACTATGATTATTTAAATCAGATTGCACTAAAAGGAAAGACTCTTTTTACAGGATCGTCTCTTATGGAAATGTTTCCTATCTGTGAAATTGCCAGAAGCAGGGGAATTGAAGAAGTTGTTTATAATCGTGGTGTTGGTGGCTTAAATACAGATGAATTTCTGGAATATATTCATATATTGCTTTTGGATTTGGAGCCATCAAGGATTTTTATCAATATTGGAACAAATGACATTACAGAGAAAGATTTTGGTGATCAATGGTTTGATCACTTAATGGATAATTATAGAAAGATTCTGGAAATTATATATGAAAAACTGGATAAACCCGAAGTTTATGTGATGGCTTTCTATCCGGCGAACCTTCATCTCCCATGGCAAACTGCGGAATCCATAGAATGGATGAAACTACGGACGCCGGAGAATATTGAACGATGTAACAAAGAACTTAAGAAAATCGCAGAATTTTTTGGATGTAATTATCTGAACTGTAATATCGATCTTATTGATAAAAACGGTGAACAGAAGACAGAGTATGCTATTGATGGTGTTCATATGTATGCAAATGGATATTTAAAAGTTTTTGATTCTTTGGTACAGTATTTGCATTAATTTAAGAAGACGAGGAAGCGTAAAATAATGACTTATTATGATCAGGAAAATCAGTTCCTGCGGCAGCGTTTGCAGAAGGAAATTCCGATTTTGACAGCATTAATACAGAATTTGTATAAGGAACTGGACCGGAAGTTTCATTTAAACGGAGCAAAAGTTCCAGTGACATTTGGATTTGAAACAGATTCTTTGGGATCCTATACGAGACGGAGTTCCCATGAAGATGAGCATTTTCATTTTTCACTGTTCTTTGTTGCATATGGAGTAAAGAATCCACTGTCAAAAGAAGATCGTATTGATTTATTTAAACATGAGTACGCACATTATATGCAGTACAATATGCAGATACCTGAGAAGTATAAATGGCAGGCAGGAACACATGGAAGTGCATGGAAATATTGTTGTTCTCTTATAGGGGCTGCTCCGACGCCTTATTATAAGGCAGGGGAAGCACTGATGGATTACAACTATGACGATGTTTTAAAGAATCGGATTCATGATAAGACAGTACCAATTCGGGATACTTATCAACGTCTGCAGAAAGCGCAGAAAGAAAGGAACGAAGTTGTTCAATATAAGATTGGAGACAGCGTCACACATCCAAAATTCGGGGATGGAATTGTAGAAAAAATTAATCCGAGGTCTGGTGGAGTTCATCTTCATATCCGTTTTGATGGTGAAGTGAAATGTATAGATCAGAAGTGGCTGACAAGAAGAAAATACACATAAAAATTATTATATAGAAAATAAGGTATATAGTAAAAACAAAAAGATGTATGCAATGGTATGGAGGAAGATAAGATGAAGAAAATGACTTCGGCATATGCGAACAAATTACTCAAAAGTCTTGATGAGGACAAACAGTTTTGGTTGAATAAGGAGGCTTCATCCTGTACATATATAGCTGCTGACGGAGAAGAGCCCGTCATTCCGGAATATGATTATAAAATGGTTGCAGATACTATTGCAGAAATTGATAAAAAAGTATGTGCGATAAAGCATGCTGTTAATCTTAACAATGCAACTGCACAGATCACAGTTGGAGATAGTAAGATGAGTGTAGATATGATCCTGATTAGTATGGCACAGCTTAATAATCGCAAAGTGATTCTTGATCAGATGAGAAAAGAACTTCCTAAGACACGAGAGACATCTATGTATTATTCCAAAAATAGTGCCGTGGAATATAAATATATCAATTATGATCTGGAGTTGATTAAGCAGGAGTACGAAAGAGTATCTGATAAGATTATGGAAATGCAGCTTGCATTGGACAAATACAATCAGTTGGTGGAGTTTGAAGTAGATATCTGATAAAATCAGAAATATTGTATAAGAATAATTATCCATGCAGAGCAAAAAAGTAAAAGTCAAAATTTTTCAGGACAAAGGTTTAATGTTATGAGTTATTTTGTTATTACTTTATATTTTATTTATCAATGTTCAATGTATTTTGCAAAATAATGTGAAAATGCTTTGCAGAAAACTTTCATCGGATTTCTGGTGGGGCATCGAGTATGGTTAGAGATGCACATGGCTGCAGCAGTTGTAAAGACTGCTGCAGTTATACTATTGGAGACTGTTATGGTTTACAAGAGGAAAAATTCAACATATGGCAGATACGGAATCTGAACTGAAAGAGAGTACAGAGCTGAAAAAATTATTTGCTCTCTGGCAGGAAAAACAAAAAGAAGACATAGATAGAAATTTGAAAAATGTAGAACTGGATAAGCGTCAGTTAAAGAAATTAAAATGTACTCTCAGAGACATGGGTATCTCTTCACATTTTGTAGAACTTTTAGATCAAGAGCAGGATTGCTTATTAACAAATTCTGCGGAGATGAAAGATCGATGGAAAAATGTGTTAAAAAATGCATTTAATATGGATGGCTGTATGCCAGGATTTAAAATGCCGAAAGATGGGTATGAATACATTTTTCTTTTTAAAGAGGCAAATGATTCTGCCAAAAAAAGTATGAATTACGATACCTATCCAATATTTAATCAGGAATATCTGGATAAGGGAAATGTTAATCCATGGATTGCAGGATGGAAAGATAATAAATCCAGGAGTGGTATTTCTAATAAATTGCCAAAAGCGTTGGCTTTATATTCAGAGTCATTGAAGGATTCACAGAAAGTAAAAAATAATTTTCTGAAATATGCTGCCTATATGAATGTAAATAAGCGTGGCGGAAACAGTTGTACTAATCATTCAGATCAAAAAGCGCTGTTAAATTATGCCAGGTATTATAGAGAATATATTTTAAGAGAAATAGAAATTCTTGCTGGTCCACAAAAACAGGTAAAAATATTTGTATGTGGAAGTAAAACGTATTTTGATGAATTAATAAAATGTTTAAGACCTGAGGAAAATTTAAAGGGTGAAAAGTTTTGCTTTATCCATATAAATCATCCATCATATCGTAGAATAAGTGCAGAAAAACTGGCTGAACAAATGAAAAATAGTGCAGAAAGAAAGTAAGCATTTGCATAGATGGAATTGATTGGATTGGCTAGGTCCGTTGCTGATAAATAATGATTATTCGCTTTATTGAATAGTAGGAAAGGCGGAGAACGATATGAACTATGTGACATCAGATATACATGGATGCCGTAGGGAATTTGAGGCTCTTCTTAAGAAAATCAAGTTTTCTTCACAGGATACGCTGTATATTATAGGAGATATGATTGATCGTGGCCCAGATTCTATGGGTGTGCTGAAGATAATGGCTTCGAATTCTAATATATACCCGGTTGCAGGAAATCATGAGTTTATTATGATGAGTGTTTTACCCAGATTAATGTTGGAGATTAAAGAAGATAACATTACCTCTGTTCTTACGGAAGAACTTTGGCCGTCCTGATTTTACGAAAGAATGGAATCAGGAAACGGTCTATATTATAGGACATACACCTACATTCAAAATTCCAGATGCAGTTCCAGGGAGAATATATCGCAGAAATAATCTGATAGATATAGATTGTGGATGTGTAACAGGGCATTGCTTATGTGCTTACTGCCTGGAAACAGGAGAAGCGTTTTATGAATGGTATGAATAAATTAACAAGAGTCTTAAAGAGAAATGATTTTTACATAGGAAAGAGAGAGGCATAGACAATGAGTGAAGCAGAAAAAGTAAATAAGAAAAGTCAGGATCTTACTCATGAAGAATATATCCAGGCCGCGGATTATTGGAAACAGAAAGATGCACAGGCTGTAAAGATGGATCGTGAAACCTTGGAAAAAGAAGTGGAAGCTTATATTCAGGAGAATAACACCTGTGCACTTGCGACCGGAGCGGGGGAGTTTGTGCGTTGTACGCCAGTGGAATATAGTTATCATGATGGTGCGTTTTGGATATTCTCTGAAGGCGGTGAGAAGTTTGCGGCATTGAAGAAAAATAAGAATGTATGTCTTGCCATATTTGATAAGTATCAGGGATTTGGTAATTTAAAGGGAATGCAGGTGACAGGAAAAGCTGTAATGCCGAAGTATTTTTCAGAAGAATATGTTCGTGCGGCTGATATTCGAAAGATTCCTGTAGCTGTGTTAAAGAAACTTCCACATCCAATGAATCTGATAAAAATCATACCGGATAAAATAGAATTCACAAACTCAGAGTTCAAAAAAGCAGGAGTAGATGTCAGACAGGTTTTACAGTTTTAATATGAAGGAGAATTTACAACAAATGGTTAAAAATATTATGAGAGATCCGTTATTTCTCTCACAGAAATCGGAAATTGCAACAAAGGAAGACCTTCAGGTTGGAAGAGACCTGATGGACACATTAAGAGCTAACAAAGAACGATGCGTCGGAATGGCAGCGAATATGATTGGAGTGAAGAAGAATATTATTATTGTAAATATGGGATTTATCGATGTTGTAATGTTCAATCCGGTCATTGTTTCAAAGAGTGATCCTTTTGAAACGGAAGAGGGATGTCTGTCATTGGATGGAGTCCGAAAGACTGTCAGATATCAGAATATCGAAGTGGAATATTATGATTTTGCCTGGAAGAAACAGCGGCAGAAATTATCCGGCTGGACAGCACAGATTGTACAGCATGAAGTGGATCATTTGTCTGGAATTCTTATCTAGGAAACAGCAAGTTGCTTTTGCGCAGACTGCTTTTCTGTTATGATATTGGTAACAATAACGGAGGAGGCAGATGGAATGGAAACAAAAAATGTTATTTTGGAACTTCGTACCAAAAGAGGTTTATCCCAGGACGAGTTAGCTGAAAAAGTTATGGTTACAAGGCAGGCTGTATCAAGATGGGAGAATGGTGAAACGATTCCTAATACAGAGACGTTGAAAATTTTATCTAAAGAGTTTGATGTTTCAATCAATACACTTTTAGGTGCACCAAGAAAACTTATCTGTCAGTGTTGTGGAATGCCGCTGGAAGATGATATGATCATAGGCCGTGACAGTGATGGTACATTGAACGAGGATTATTGTAAATGGTGCTATGCGGATGGAATTTATACTTACAGTGATATGGATGACCTGATTAATGTATGTGTCAAAAATATGGTGAATGAGAATTTCACTGAGGAGCAGGCACGTTCGTACCTGAAGGAACTGCTTCCAAAGCTGGATTATTGGAAGAGATATGAGGAACTCAGTGATAATGGACAGTTCGAAGAATTTAAGAATCAGCTGATTAGGGAGATTAATGATCTTCATATAGAAGGACTACCTGAGGTTAAAAAATTAAATGCTCTTGTCGGAAAGTATGTGAATCTGGAATATCGGCTTCCCAACGGCAGAAAAGTAAAGTTCCTGGATGATCAGACAACCTATCTGGGAAATCAGCTGGAGCCTGAATCTGGTGGAGAGAGATGTTTTGGAGTTCTTGCAAATATGGATTTTATCATGATTTCCACGTACGGTCCGGAAGGAGCTGATCCGGAATTGGTTCTTTATAAAAAAAGATAGAAATTGTGAGAAAATATAATTTGGATAATCAAAGTTCTTGAGGGTTTGCCAAACTTGTTGAAGGGCTTTCGTGAGGGTTTCACAATAAAAACAAGCATAGTTGTTGAGGGTTCTTCGTGAGGGTCTTTTATGAGGGGCAAACTTGAGGGGCGAAGATGAGGGTCTGGCGGAAGCCAGACCCCTTTAATGTAAGAACGTTATTATTCGACTGGATATGGGATACCGTGATCGTCAAGTAATGCCTGTAGTAATTGTATGTATTCATTTTTTTGTTCAATTTCAATCCAGTTTGCCTGGCATAAAGAGCCGGCTTCTTCTAGCTCATATCTTGTGAGTTCATAATCAGTCCAGTTGAGGCATTTATGATTTTTACTGAATGCGCAATAGTTTTCCATGAAATTTTCCTCCTAAAATTCGTCGTTTTCAAGATAAGATACAGGGTTATAATCAGAAACACCATTTAAGACAGGCAGAGCCCTTGTTGCATAAAGAAATCTGTTCCTAAAGTGCTCAAAATTGCGGAAACCACGCCCTAAGCGTTTTAAATCTTTGACTTTTCTGTTTAATGATTCAATGGGACCATTTGATAAACGGGTGTCATATATTTTTCCGGTTCCGATTTTTTCTACCATGATAAAAGAATTAATGATAGGATCCTGGTATTTTTCCAAAAGAGAAGCAAATTCCCGAAAGATTTCATGACCGGATTTCATGTAGACCTGGATTAATTCTGTGAGTTCTTTGCGGGCAGAAACAGGGTTTCCAATATTTCGGGCGTTGAATTGGATATAGAGCTCCTTAAGATCACGATAGTCCTTTAGATTTGGAGCAATGCGAAACAGCCAGCTTTCATAATCGTATGTATTCATCAGTACATGAAAATGAGGATCCATACGAAGATCAGAATGATAGAGAATATTTGATTGATTTGACAGGATCAGCCAGCGGTATTTTTGCAGAATGTACACTTCATCAGAAACAGGAAATGACACTGTTTTTTGCTGTTGCCTGGAGAGTTTTTCTTGGAGTTCTCTATCTCGTTGGCGGTACTTTTTAAGAAGCTGCCGGATGTAATTGTCAACTTTTCGGATGATCCATTGAATGACGTGGAAAGAGTCTACAACAGGGACTGCGTTGGGAAAATACTTATCCACGTACGTAATATATTGGTTGTACATGTCGGAAATAAGATATTTTACAGCAGCCCGCTCTTCCATTGGAAGGGCGGCAAAGTAGGGTTCTGTGACATTCGTACGTCGACTGCGGAGCAGATCAATTGGATCTCCTGTATGAAAGTCCTGGATTACCAGAGCATACTTACAGTCATTATCCATATCCAGAAACACTTCATCGACAGAAATGGCATCGGTAAGAGGGAGCCGGTCAAGCTTTACATATCTGTCAAATACATCATGTGCATAAGTATCTGAGACATGGAATCTTTTGGAGATAGAAACAGAAGATTCAGCCAGGTTTTGATAAGCGCTGACGATGAGCATATCTGTTGCATTGGTGGTACGTCGGTTTCTGTTGACGAATTTAAAAGTTTCGCTGGTGTCATAGCGACAATCCGGATTGGTACAACGCCAGCGTCGTTGCTTCAGAATAAGAATAAGCCTGTAGTTATCCTGAAGAATTGGATGATTGATTTTTCTTTGCTTGATCCCACGAGAGTGCATTTTATATCCACAGGAAGGACAGTAATGAGCGACTGGTTTGGATTCAAGAAAGAGAGTTTTGGTTTGCCCTTGGATCTGAATATCCGTAATTGTTATATCAGTATCTTCAAGGTCAAGTAAATCTGTGATACTATTCATGTATCCTCCTTTCATTTGGTAGTTTCCGCAAAAACATCATATGAAAAGAAGGATAAAAGGACAAGAGATCCTTATGAAAAAAGGATTGGTCAGCCAAGAAACTGATCAATCCTTTTCCATTACAGGCAGAAACCCTCATGAAGAACCCTCAAACCAGCCCCTCATGAACGCCCCTCACGACAAACCCTCAAGTTTGCCCCTCACGAAGAGAGACCCTCAACAAGTTTGATTACCCTATAATTTTTCAGATTTAAGCTAAATGGCTTCATGTTATTCTTATCTTAAGTTGATTTGAGGGTAATAATATGAAGCTATTTTTGTGATATTTTTTGGAGAAAGTAAGTATGAAGCAGATTTTGTAGATATTTTTTTCAACTTTATGTTACAATGGTTTCATGATATCATTATCCCAAATAGACAGATGGGATATCATAAATTGCAATTTTATGACATCGTATCAGGAGACTTTGTTCTGAAAGAACATGAAGCCGCAAAATGGCTGACAAAAGAGAATCTGGACAGTGTGGACTGGCTCCCGGCAGATCAGGGCCTGGTCGAGAAGATAAAAGAAGAATTATAAAAATGATGCATTTATATTCTAAGGAGTTACAGATTAATGAGAGAAATACACATTATATTAGATGAAATAATTGCTGCTGCAAAAGAGTGCGGCCAGGTGATGCTACAGGCTGACAGAAATAATTTTGGTATTAAAGATAAAGCAGGAAAAGCTAATTTTGTTACGGCATATGATTGTAAAATTCAGGAAATATTACAGATGAAATTGGCTCAGATTCTTCCGGAAGCAGAGTTCTTCGGGGAGGAAGAGGATTGTAATATTGACAAAAATGCGGAATATATCTTTGTAGTAGACCCAATTGACGGAACTACTAATTTTATCAAGGATTATCATATGAGCTGTATATCTATTGGCTTGATCCGAAACGGAAAGAGATATCTGGGAGTAGTACATAATCCGTATCTTAATGAGACTTTTTATGCGATTTCCGGCGAAGGAGCATATATGAATGGAAAGGCAATTCATGTATCAAATGACAGTCTGGAAAACAGTATTGTTTTGTTTGGTTCATCTCCATACAATACAGAACTTGCAAAAGCATCCTTTGAATTGGCGTACAAATATTTTCAGAAATGCCTTGATATCAGAAGAAGTGGTTCTGCAGCCCTTGACTTATGTGCAATAGCCTCGGGACGAGCAGAGGTTTATTTTGAACTTATTTTGTCTCCATGGGATTTTGCTGCCGGTGCGCTGATTGTTGAAGAAGCAGGCGGAATTGTAACATCGGTTGAGGATGGAGAACTTCCATGTTTAGAGAAAAGTTCGATTCTTGCGAGAAATAAATAATATGTTTTTGAAGCAATTGCTGGCAGTTTCCTGTACCGGGTTGTATAATAAAGAAAATATAAAATTAGAGGAGGATCTGTTATGGAATTTACAGAAGTAATTGAGAAACGCTATTCCTGCAAAAAATTTGATGGACGTAAAGTGGATGATGCACAGTTAAAGGCAATCCTCGAAGCCGGACGCCTTGCTCCGACAGCTAAGAATCTGCAGGAGCAGAAGATTTATGTAGTTCAGTCTGAGGAAGGGTTGGGTAAAATTGATAAAGCTACTCCTTGTCGCTATGGAGCATCTACCTGTGTAGTAGTTGCATTTGACAGCAATCATGTATTCACTTATCCAGGTGAGAAAAGAGATTCTGGTGTAGAGGATGCTACGATTGTGGCAACACATATGATACTGGCTGCAGCAAACACAGGCGTAGACAGCTGCTGGATCAATTTCTTTAATCCTGAAGAACTGGCGAAAGAGCTGAATTTACCGGAAAATGAAGAAATTCTGATGATCCTGGATCTCGGTTATGCCGCAGAAGGAGCAGGACCTCTCGCAAACCATGATTCCAGAAAGGAATTGTCTGAGACGGTTTCTTATTTATGATGTATGGGTAAATGATTATAAAAAATAAATGTCACAGCTTGCAGGTTGTGACATTATTTTTTCAAAACAGAAAAATTCATGTTTAGTTAAGCAGATTTTTTCTTTAACAGCCGGAAGCATATGATAAAGAAAATAATTCCATATACGGTTGTAATCGGTGTTGCCATTCCTACATAAGTCAGAGATGTATTCGGCAGTTTGGACATAATAATAGAAACCGGGATTCTGAGACAGAATGCAGAGGTGATTCCCTGAATCATAACCGGGATACTCTTTCCGCATCCATTAAAATATCCAATACTGCTGAACAATACACAGGTCAGAATACAGTCCGCAGAGAAGCCTTTCAGATAAGCGGCACTCTGTGCGATAACCTCTGGGTCATTCGTAAAGAAAGAGGAGAGGAATCCACCGCCGAAAAATCCGGCCATAAAGATAACAATTCCTACAGAACATCCTGTGATGATAGCTGTATAGAAACCTTTCCATGCCCGTTCTTTCTTTCCGGCTCCGATATTCTGAGCAACAAATGCGGAGACACTTTGCATAACAGAAGACGGTACCAGCATAATGAAAGAAACGATTTTCTGTGCAATTCCGTATCCTGCAGAAGGCATAAGTCCCATCTGGTTAATAACGGAATTTACTACAAGAAATGAAATCTGAACGGTTGTTTCCTGCAATGCAATCGGAACACCTACATTCAGGATTTTTTTCAGCTCATCTTTATAAATTCTGCATTGTTCTCTTGAGAATTCAATCGGCATGTTCTGCTTCCTCAATACAGCAACGGAACAGACAACAGAGACAAACTGCGCAAATACAGTTGCGATAGCAGCACCTGCCACATCCATATGAAATGCTCCGACCAGAAGCAGATCTCCAAGGATATTTACTACACAGGCGATTCCTACAAATAAAAGGGGAAGATTTGCATTTCCTACACCTCTGAGTACACCACTGATCACATTATATGCAATGATAATGACAATACCGGCAGAGCAGATTCTGATGTAAAGAATTGTTTTGTCAAAGGACTCTGCAGGTGTCTGCAACAGACGTGCGATCCCACCGGCAGCGAATTCCAGTACAAATGTCATCACAACTGCGATGATCAGGAAAAGTATGATAGTTGTTCCGACTGCATTTCCTGCTTCTTTCGGTTTCTGTTCTCCGATATGATGACCGATTATTACGGTAGATCCCATTGCAAGGCTTGTAATGATAAAGGTAGCCATCTGCATAAAAGAACTTCCGGTACCTACTGCGGAAATACTGGAAGCATTTCCAAATTTGCCAACGATCAGAAGGTCTACCGCGCCGTATGCTGCCTGCAGAATCAATGCTCCAAGTACCGGAATAGCAAACCGAAGCAAGGATTGAAAGACAGGACCTTCTGTAAAACTGATTTCGTTTTTTGACATTTTTCCCTCCTGGTTTATAATACGTTGATATCAGAGTTAAAATACCTTTTGACCATGACATCAATATGCTTTATAGTTTATTATAACAAATACATTCGACAAATTATATAATAAAATGTTTAAAGGATGAATAATGTAAAATGTGCGAAGCAAAATGGGACAAACTGTTAAAAATAAAAACAAGCGGCAGAGATGATTCACATTCAGATCAGTATCGATTTCCATACGAACCAACACCATACCGTGTACTGGAGCGCCTGGCTAATAGCGGCCTGATCAGGAAAGGAGATACTTTGCTTGATTATGGAACTGGTAAGGGACGTGTATGCTTCTATCTTTCTTATCAGACCAGATGCAAAACGGTAGGAATTGAATACGATGAGCGTATTTATAAAGCTGCACAGGAGAATCAGGAGCATGCAGTTTCAGGTGCGAAAACTTCATTTACTATGACATGTGCAGAGAATTATCCGGTACCTTTAGAAGCAACAAAGTTCTATTTTTTCAATCCCTTTTCTGTAGAAATCCTGCAGAAAGTACTGGCTAGGATTCAGGAATCCTATTATGAGAAACTGCGGGAAATAGAACTGTTTTTTTACTATCCATCGGATGAATATGTCAGTTATTTGATGACACAGGAATATTTGATGTTTGAGGATGAAATTGACTGCAGAGATTTATTTGAGGGGAATGATGGCAGAGAGAAAATTTTGATTTTTCAGATGCTGTAAGTTAACCAGATTAAGTAAACAGCGAAGCAGATATTTTTATCCGTTTGACTTGGTGCAGGTAAATTTTCAGCTTTGATTAAAAAAATATATAATAGTAATAAGATAAAAGGAAACAAAATTATGTCATATGAGACTAAGAATAACACAGCACCAACCCACATTAAAATCCGTGGTGCAACAGTAATTGTGATAGAGCATGATCTGGATGTGATCCGTAATGCAGATTATGTTATTGATATGGGCCCCGGCGGCGGTGAAGCCGGAGGCAGGATTGTGGCAGCAGGTACACCAAAACAGGTGGCAGAGAATGAGAAGAGTGTTACGGGAAGATACATTTTTTATAGAAATGATGGAGAATAATTCAAATGATAGTAAATCAGTGCTCAGAAAATTTACGTACTAAATCAAAAAAATTATATGAAAACTACAAAGATAACTGTACGGTTGTCCAGAGAATGTTGGAAAAATATAAAAAGATATATCCTAATATTTCCGATTACTCTATTATGCATTTTATAGACATTGCAGAATTTTGTGATTTGATAATGGATAAACAGAGACTGAAAGATTTAAATGAAGATGAGTGTTACTGCCTTTTGGTTGCGGCGCTGTTTGCGCATACCGGATTTGGTTTAGACAAGGAAAGGATGAATAAATATATAAACAAACTGGGAATTCAAAAGCAGACAGAATCGCTTACATTCTTTCAGATTATGAGTAAATATCATGTTTTGTTCAGTGCATGTCTGGTAGAAGAATATGGAGATATATTTGAGTTTCCGTCAGAGATACATAAATATGCGATAATCAGTATGCTGCGCTTTATTGGCGGAAATAGCGATGATATTAATCAGTTAGAAGAAGTTTTATTATTGGACAATAAGAATACTGTCAGATTAAAAGAGCTGGCTGCGATTTTATCTATTGGAAACCAGCTTGCGGAATTAAAAAATACAAATCTTGATCTGAGTTACGAGGATTTCGATAAATATAATTCTGAAGAAATCGTTGGATTTGTTGAAAGAAATGTTGTAAAAAGTATTGAGGCTAAGGATCGTAAACTGATGATAGAAGCAGGTGGTTCGGATTCTGCATATGCACTTATCGAAAGAAAAGCAAATTTAATTATAAATAATTTTGAGAAAATTCTCGGCAGTCTGGCTCATAGGGCAGGTGATAATAAGAACCTGTTTTCTGTTGATTTCATAAAACTTAAGCGTATTCTGTCCGCTGAAAGTTCAGAAAAAGTATATCTTAATAAAGAAATCGAAGAATCATGGACAGACGATGACAGGGAACTGTTTTGCAAACTTTCTTTTGAAGAAAGAGTGTTTTATGCCGATTATCTATCTACAGAGTTTGAAATAACTAAATTTCTTGTAGATTTTGCAAACACAAATGGAGCAGTACTTTCAGGACTGGAGTATAGAGTAAAATCACCGAAGTCTTTATATAATAAGCTATATCAAAGAGTGGAGAAGTCATTCTTTGATACAATAGCAGATGTTATCCGTTATACAGTAATACTGGATCCCTCAAATTATGTTGAACAGATACATACTGTTGTAAATTCTCTGTATGAGAAAGACTGGAAGATATATTCATTGAAGAACTATTGGATTAATAACAATTTTCCATATAATGGAGTAAACGCCAAATTTAAAAATCCACATAACTATCGTATCGAAATTCAATTTCATACACAGGAAAGCTTTGATGTGAAAATGAGTAAGGAAGACCATGATTTGTATGAACAGAGGAGAGTCCTTGAACCTGAATGCGATGAGTATAACAGAATATTGCAGTTACAGTTAAAGTTATATTCGGATATGGAGTATCCTGAAAATATTGCACTTTTAGAGAAAATTTGAGAGAGATTTAAAGTAATGATAAAAGTACTTTTTGTGTGCCATGGCACTACCTTAGCAAAATTCTGAAAAACCTTGATTTTACAGTATATTTTTGAAC
>OLNH01001060.1_pt1 | contig 16934 bp, 13 predicted proteins | sample 1643101 | NCBI WGS metagenome assembly OLNH01 (sample SAMEA3136758, study PRJEB25190) | human gut metagenome | biome: human gut; feature: human-associated habitat; material: faeces | place: Austria | collected 2013
AAAAGAGCCGCCCTTTCGGACGACTCAAACTGTAATGGGGCTTTTTTAGCTGCCCTGGCCGCCAATCGGCCAAATAGATCGCGTCATCAGCCGGGTAGCTAAAAAAGCCCCGTCCCAAATTAGCTACCCTGTGAGGTGCGGTTACTTCTTCTTTTTGCTCGGCATCGAGACCTTAATGCCCTGGGCGGACTTGGTCACACGCGAGCGCTTGACGCCCGCGCCCTTCTTTTTCTTGGGCTGGGTCTTTTCCACGCCCTCGAGCGCGCGGGCCTCGGCCTCACGGGTCGTACGCTCCTCGCGGCGCTGCGCCATGTCGGCGGCGACGCGCTTGGCAAAACGCTCGGCCGTCGAGCCCGTCGAGCTCACCTTGCCGCCACCGCGGCCCAAGCGAACGCGCACGCCGCGGCCAAAGCCAGTGGCGGCATGGCGGCGACGCGGCTTAAGCGAATCCATCATCGTGGCGAGTTTAAAGAACACGCCGCAAGTAAAGACCACAATCACCAGAAGGATAATTGCCTCGCCCATCGACAAGTTGGCGATAGACAGCAGCTCGGGGAATCCGATAACGCCCACCAAGATGCCGACGACGACAAATACAAAGAGTATCACGCGCAAGGGAGTGAGCGGCTGCGAGATACGCCAGATCAGGCTCACGCTTGCCGCGCACGACGTGAGAAGGCACATCGTCGACAGCGTGAGCTGGCTAAAGCCAAACACGCGCGCCACAAAGATGTCGAGCGCCGCGGCCAAAATGACTGCAACCGACGCCGGCAGCGCGCGCTTGAGCACGTTGGTCAAGAATGAGCCCTTCACGCGGGCATTGTTGGGCTCAAGGCCCAGCACAAAGCCCGGCGCGCCGATGCAGAAGAAGTTGATGAGCGTCATCTGGATAGGCTCAAAGGGATACGGCGGCAGCGCGATGCACAGTGCCGCCAGGCCCATCGAGAACAGCGTCTTGGTCAGGAACAGCGAGGCCGAACGCTGCAGGTTGTTGATGGAGCGACGGCCCTCGGCCACCACGGCGGGCATCGAGGCAAAGTCGTTATCGACCAGCACGATCTCGGCCACGTTGCGTGCGGCGTCGGAACCGGCGGCCATGGCCACGGAGCAGTCCGCCTCCTTGAGTGCCAGCACATCGTTGACGCCGTCACCCGTCATGGCAACGGTATGGCCGCGACGTTTGAGCGCCTGCACGAGCTCGCGCTTCTGCTGCGGGGTCACGCGGCCAAAGACGTGATAGCGGTCCACCGCCGCATCAATCTTGGACGGCGTATCGAGCGTCGTGGCGTCGACGTAGGCATCGGCCCCCGGCACGCCCACCACGCGCGCGATCGACGACACCGTGCGCGGGTCGTCGCCACTGATCACGTTAAGGGTCACACCCTGCTCGTTAAAGTAGCCGATGGTCTCGGCGGCCGAAGTGCGAATCTCATCGCGAATGGTCACAAAGCCCACGGGCTCGGCCTCGCCCACCATATCGCCATCGGGCGTAAAGCCGTCCACACGGGCCACCACGAGCACGCGGCAGGTGTCGGCAAGCTCGGCCACACGATTTTCGACCTGCGCAAAGATACGCTCCGAAAGCACAAATTGCGCCGCGCCCATCACATAGGAGCCCTGCGCAAACGAGGCGCCGCTCCACTTTTTGGAGGACGAAAACGGAATGACCGACAGAGGCTCGGACACCTCGACCGGGCGGTCGGCGTAGTAGTTGAGCAGCGCCTGGCAGGTCTCATTGGCATCAGCCGAGGTCGCGCGCGCGACATTGGCAAGCGCAAAATCGAGCACGGTAGTATCGACGGGGACAGGTGCCTCGTCCGGGGCCAAGCCCACACCCTCAACGGGCAACGGATAGGTGCCCTCGACCTCCATGCGACCCGACGTGATGGTGCCCGTCTTGTCCAGGCACAGCACGTCGACGCGCGCGAGCGTCTCGATGCAATAGAGCTGCTGCGCGAGTACCTTGCGGCGCGCCAGGCGCACCGTGGCAATCGCGAGCACCGACGAGGTCAGCAGCACCAGGCCCTGCGGAATCATGCCCAAAAGAGCGCCCACCGTGGACAGCAGCGCCGACGAAGGCACGCGACCGGCCAGCAGCTCGGAAAAGCACCACGAAAGCGCGCTATCGCCCGGCGTGCCCGCGGCGTCCCATAGCCCACTTACACTCGCGGCAAACAGAGCCAGGCCAAGCGGAATCATGATGATGCTCGCAAAGCGCACGATGGCGTTGAGCGCGTTCATGATCTCGGAATTGACCTTTTTGACGTACTTGGCCTCGTTGTTGATCTTGGCCACATAGTTATCCGCACCAACATGGACCACGCGGGCACGCAACAGGCCCGAGTCGATAAAGCTGCCGCTCATGAGCTCGGAGCCAGGCTGCTTTTTGATGAGGTCGCTCTCGCCCGTCAGCAGACTTTCGTTAACGAGCGCCTCGCCCGATACCACCACGGCGTCGGCAGGTATCTGGTCCCCGCGCCCCAGACGAATGATGTCGTCGAGCACGATCTGGTCCAAGTCGAGCTCCACCTCGGCGCCGTCGCGCACCGCGATGGCCTTCTTAGAAGTGAGGAGCGTGAGCTTGTCGACCATCTTTTTGGAGCGCATGGACTGGATGACGCCAATGGCGGTATTGAGGAACACCACGAACAGGAACGTCAGGTTCTTAAACGATCCGGTCATAATGACCAAAATCGCTAAGACCACGTTAATCAGATTGAACAGCGTGCAGAGATTTTCGATGATAAGCTCACGAACCGATTTGGTCTTGAGCTCCATGTTGCGGTTGATCTTGCCGGCGGCAATGCGCTCCTCGACCTCGGCGGTCGAAAGTCCGCGCTCGATATCCGTCGTTGCCATACCACGTCCTATCACGTCGCGTCGGTATAAGAAAAACCGCCCGGACCATGCGAGGTTCGGACGGTCTTACGTTCGATGGTGCCCCATGTTGGATTCGAACCAACGGCCTTCTGCTCCGGAGGCAGACGCTCTAATCCCCTGAGCTAATAGGGCCAACGGTTGGCATTATACCCAAGTGCGCCACGAGCTAACAACATAATAGAAAAAGCTCTGCAATTACGTGGGAGACGAAGCGCAACGGCTCACTTTAGGACGCAAAAGTGAAATAATTAGTATAAACTCTCATGCACCATATGATACGGCTCGCACTGCGGGCCGTTTTTGCAAGGGTTATCCATCGAGGTGAGAGGCACACCATGATTGCAATTTTAAAGCAGAGCGCCAGCGATGAGGCCATCGGCCACATCGTCAGCTGGATTGAGAAGAAGGGTCTCAAAACCGACGTGTCGCGGGGCGAGAACGAGACCATCATCGGCCTGGTGGGCGATACGACCAAGATCGACCCGTTCCTCCTCGAGTCCATGGACGTCGTTGAGCGCGTGCAGCGCGTCTCCGAGCCGTTCAAGCGTGCCAACCGCAAGTTTCACCCCGAGGACTCTGTCATCGACTGCGGCCACGGCATCAAGATCGGCGGCGACCAGTTCCAGGTCATCGCCGGACCCTGCTCCGTCGAGGGCGAAAACCTCATTCGCATCGCACGCCGCGTAAAGGCCGCCGGCGCCACCATGCTGCGTGGCGGTGCCTACAAGCCCCGCACCTCCCCTTACGCCTACCAGGGCATGGGCCCCGCCGGCCTGGACCTGCTATGCGAGGCATCGGCCGAGCTCGACATGTCGATCGTCACCGAGATCATGGACCCGCGCGACGTGCAGGTCTTCTTGGATAAGAAGATTGACGTCATGCAGATTGGCGCCCGTAACGCCCAGAACTTCCCCCTGCTCAAGGAGGTCGGCAAGACCAAGACCCCGGTCCTGCTCAAGCGCGGCATGTCCGGCACGATCGACGAGCTGCTCATGGCTGCCGAGTACATCATGAGCGAGGGCAACGACAACGTTATCCTGTGCGAGCGCGGCATTCGCACCTTCGAGACCCGCACCCGCAACACCTTCGACCTCAACGCCGTGCCGGTGCTGCACCACCTGTCGCACCTGCCCGTCGTGGCCGACCCCAGCCACGCCACCGGCTACACCCGCTACGTTGAACCCATGGCGCTCGCGGCGACCGCCTGCGGCGCCAATGGCCTGGAAATCGAGGTCCACGACGAGCCCAGCCGCGCGTGGTCCGACGGCGCCCAGGCCCTCACCCCCGACCAGTTTGACGACACCATGCGCCGCATCCGCGCCATCCGCGAGGTTGTCTGCCAAGAGACCATGGAGTAGCCCATGGGTACGGTAAGAAACGCACGCGTTAACCAGGGCGGCCCCAAATGCGCCGGCGTTGTGGGCCTGGGCCTCATCGGCGGCAGCTTTGCCCGCGGCTATGCGCAGGCGGACGTCCGCGTGCTGGCCTGGGACCCCGACGATGACGTTATGACGGCCGCCAGCATGGGCACCGTCGCCGGCGAGCTCAACGACGAGACGCTCGGCGAGTGCGACATCATCGTGCTGGCCTGTTACCCCGAGGCCTGCATCGAGTGGCTCGAGGCACACGCCCAGGCACTCGCCGACGCCACCGATACCGAGGCCATCATGGGGCCCGTGGTGATTGACACCGTGGGCGTGAAGGGCATCGTGTGCGAGCGTGCCTTCGAACTCGCCCGCGAGTACGGGTTTTACTTTGTGGGCGCGCACCCCATGGCGGGCACCCAGTACTCGGGCTACGCTCACTCCCGTGCCGACCTGTTCCAGGGCGCGCCACTCGTGCTCGTGCCGCCCGCGGTGGACGATGCGCTCAAACTGGAGTTTTTAGGCCAGGTGCGCGAGATGGTGCGCCCCTTAGGGTTTGGCAAGTTCAGCGTGACCACCGCCGCCGAGCACGACCGCGTGATCGCCTTTACGAGCCAGCTCGCGCACGTCGTCTCAAACGCCTACGTCAAAAGCCCGACTGCCCAGGTTCACCACGGTTTTTCGGCCGGTAGCTACCGCGACCTTACCCGCGTGGCGCACCTCAACCCCCAGATGTGGTCAGAGCTCATGATCGACGACGCCGACGCGCTCGCCTTCGAAATCGACCACCTGATCGAGTCGCTTGGCGCCTACAGCCGTGCGCTCAAGGACCGCGACCAGCGCTATCTTGAGAATCTCCTTGCCGAGGGCGACCGCATTAAGCGCGCGCTCGACGACGAGGCCACCCACTAGACCACCTATCACGCCAGGTCGAAAGGACCAAAGCTTATGGCGATTACCATCGATATCGACACGGCACGCCCCTACCAGGTGCACGTCGGCACGTTTTTGCTGGAGCAGGCGGGCCCGCTCGTGCGCGCCACCGCCGGCGGATCGCGCGCCGTCATTGTGACAGACACCAACGTGGGCCCGCTCTACCAGATGCCCGTTAAGCAGAGCCTGGAGGCTGCGGGCTATACGGTGAGTGTCTGCACCTTCGAGGCCGGCGAGGCACACAAGCGCGCCGAGACCTACATCAACATCTTGGAGTTTGTGGCCGAGCACGAGCTTTCGCGCTCCGACGTGATCGTGGCACTCGGCGGCGGCGTTGTAGGCGACGTGGCTGGCTTTGTGGCCGCCACCTACATGCGCGGCTGTAAATTTGTGCAGATCCCCACGAGCCTGCTCGCCATGGTTGATTCTTCGGTGGGCGGCAAGACGGCCATCGACCTAGCAGCCGGCAAAAACCTGGCCGGCGCCTTTTGGCAGCCGAGTGTGGTTATTGCCGACGTGGGGTGTCTCGCCACCCTCACGCCCGAGCAGTTCGCCGACGGCTGCGGAGAGGTCGTCAAACACGCCGTGATCGCCGACCCCGAGCTTTTCACCGAGTTGGAAAAGACCCCGCTCACACTGGAGCTCCTCAACCGGGACGTGGCCCGCGTGGCGCTCATCATCGCCCGCAATATCGACATTAAACGCGCCGTGGTTGTCGCCGATGAGCGCGAGACCAACCAGCGCAAGCTGCTCAACTTTGGACACAGCGCCGGACACGCTGTCGAGGCCTGCGAGCACTTTGAGCTGGGACACGGCAACTGCGTTTCGATCGGCATGGGCATCATCACGCGCGCCGCAGCCCTGCACGGCATTTGCGATACCGCGCTGCCCGCACGTATTGAGGAGCTCTGCGCACGCCACGGCCTTAAGACCCGCTGCGAGCTTTCGGCCGACGCCATCTTTGCCGAGGCACTACACGACAAAAAACGTGCGGGTGACACCATTGACCTGGTGATTCCACACGACATTGGCCGCTGCAGCATCGACCGCACGCCGCTTTCCACCTTCCATGATTTAATTGCCGAGGGCCTCGGCCAGAAGGGAGACGCCTCCGCATGCTAGCCCGCATCACTCCGTCCCCACTCAAGGGCACCGTCCCCGCCATCGCATCCAAGTCGATGGCGCACCGCCTCATCATCTGCGCCGCCCTTGCCAACGGAGAGACGCATGTGACCTGCAACACCACCTGCGCCGATATCGAGGCCACGGTGCGCTGCCTCACGGCACTGGGCGCCCGCATCGAGACCGTCGAGGATGGCTTCCAGGTCCATCCCACTATGAAGAGTATTGAGTTCGGCCTGCTCAAGGCACTTGCCGGCGGCACGCTCGACTGCGGCGAGAGCGGCTCCACGCTCCGCTTTATGCTGCCTGTCGCTTGCGCGCTGGGGGCAGAGGCCACGTTTGTGGGCCAGGGCCGTCTGGGCGCCCGCCCGCTCTCCCCGCTCTCGGACGAGATCATCGCCGCCGGCTGCGACCTGCAGGGCCTGGGCGGCTTTCCGCTCAAGACAAGTGGCCGCATGCGCCCGGGTACTTTTATCCTGCCGGGCAATGTGAGCTCACAGTATATCTCGGGCCTGCTGCTGGCGGCCCCGCTGCTGGCCCAGCCCTCCTGCGTGCAGGTGACCGGCCTTATCGAGAGCCGTCCTTACATCAACCTGACGATCCAGGCTATGAAGGCGTTTGGCATCGAGGTCAACGTCGAGCGCATCCCCGCCAAGAATGGCAAGCCCGAGGTCACGAACTTCCGCGTGAGCAGCGGCTCGTACCGCACGCCCGGCAGCGTGGCTGTCGAGGGCGACTGGTCCAACGCCGCCTTTTGGCTGTGCGCCGGCGCCATCGGCTCCGACCCCATCACCGTCGAGGGTGTGTCGCTGAGCTCGGCCCAGGGCGACCGCAACGTGCTCGCCGCGCTTTCGCGCTTTGGTGCCCGCATCGTGCGCTCCACCAACGCCGCCACCGTGCAGTCCGACAAGCTCGCCGGCTTTGAGATGAGCGCGCACGACATCCCCGACCTGGTACCCGTTATCTCGGCCGTGGCCTCGCTGGCACAAGGCCGCACGTTCATCCGCGATTGTGCCCGCCTGCGCATCAAGGAATCCGATCGCTTGGCCACTACCACCCGCGAGCTCACCGCGCTGGGCGCGCAGGTGCGCATTGCCGGCGACGACCTCATCATCAAGGGTGTCGATGCTTTTACCGGCGGCGAGGTCGATTCGCACAACGACCATCGTATCGCCATGATGGCCGCTATCGCCGCGAGCCGTGCCACCGGCGAAGTTGTGATCCACGGCGCCGAGGCCGTCAATAAGTCCTATCCCGATTTCTTTGACCACTACCGCCTGCTGGGCGGCAAGGTCACGCTCGAGGAGGAATAGCATGTCCTCGACCTTTGGCAACGTTTTGCACTTAAGCATCTTCGGCCAGTCGCACTCCCCCGCCATCGGCTGCTCGCTCGACGGCATTCCGGCAGGTATCGCCGTTGACCAGGAACAACTGCAGGCGTTTTTGGACCGTCGCGCCCCTGGACGCGACGAGACCGCGACCAAACGCCGCGAGGCCGACGCCGCGCACATCATTGCCGGCGTGGTCGATGGACACACCACCGGCGCGCCCATCGCTGCGATCATTGAGAACACCAACACGCGCTCCAAGGACTACTCCGAGCTGCGCCGCAAGCCACGTCCGGGCCATGCGGACTACCCCGCGCGCGTGAAGTACCACAACATGCACGATGTCGCCGGTGGCGGGCATTTCTCCGGCCGCCTAACGGCCCCCTTATGCATCGCCGGCGGCATCGCGCTGCAGGCACTCGAGGCCCGCGGCATTCAGGTGATGGCGCACGTCGCGCAGATCGGCGGCATCTCCGACCTGCCCATGGACGACATAGTCTATCGCGAGGCCGACCGCAAGGCGATCCTTACGAACGACCTGCCCTGCATTGACGCCGCCGCAGCCGGCCGCATGCGCGAGGAGATCCTAGCCGCACGCGATGAGCTCGATAGCATCGGCGGCATCGTGGAGTGCGGCATCTACGGCCTGCCTGCGGGCATCGGCGGCCCCATGTTCGACGGCATCGAGAACCGCATCGCGCAAATCGCCTTTGGCATCCCCGCCGTAAAAGGCGTGGAGTTTGGCATGGGCTTTGCCGTGGCCGCCATGCGCGGCAGCGAGAACAACGACCCGTATCGCGTTGATGCCGAGACCGGCGAGATTGCGGTCGAGTCCAACAACGCCGGCGGCATCCTGGGCGGCATTTCAACGGGCGCACCCGTCATGTGGCGGATGGCCGTAAAGCCGACGCCCTCCATCGGCCGGGCACAGCAGACCGTGGACATGGACGCCATGGAAAATGCCGAACTCTCGGTCCACGGCCGCCACGATCCCTGCATTGTCCCGCGCGCCGTCCCCGTAGCCGAGGCAGCCGCAGCGCTCGCCATCTGGGACGCCCTCCTCGAGGACGCCGCCCAGCTTTAGCCCACCCACCCCGAGGGTAGCTAATTTGGGACGGGGCTTTTTTAGCTACCCCCATATGCCAGTGAGTATTTGCCCCGGCACCCATCGATTCGCCACCAGTCAAAGGGTAGCTAAAAAAGCCCCGTCCCAAATTAACTACCCCAGGCAACGATTCACGAAAGGGGTCTCCATGGACCTTGCCGATATTCGCCAGGCCATCGATGGCATCGATACCACGCTCCTCAATAGCTTTGTCGAGCGCATGGACATTGCCACCGAGGTCGCCAAGTCAAAAATCGAGATGGGCAAGGCCGTCTTTGACCCCGCCCGCGAGCGCTCCAAACTCAACAACCTTGCCGGCCGAGCACCCGAGCGCTACGAGGCTCAGACCATCACTCTGTTCCGCCTTCTCATGAGTATGAGCAAGGCCGAGCAGCAGCGCTACATCAACGAGCTCAAGGGCATCACCGTGTCGCAAAAGGCCCATGCCACGGCCGTAGCCTTCGATACGCCCTTCCCTCAGACGGCCACCGTCGCCTGCCAGGGCGTCGAGGGCGCCTACAGCCAAATCGCCGCTTGCAAGCTCTTCGACGTGCCCGATATCGCGTTCTTTGAGACCTTTGAGGGCGTTATGCGCGCCGTACGCGACGGCTTCTGCGAGTTTGGCGTGCTGCCCATCGAAAACTCAACCGCTGGCTCGGTCAACGCCGTCTACGATCTTCTCGCACAGTTCGACTTCTATATCGTGCGCTCGCTGCGCCTCAAGATCGATCACAACCTGCTCGTCAAACCCGGCACCAAGCTCGCCGACGTGCGCGAGGTCTACAGCCATGGCCAGGCCATCGCCCAGTGCGCCGGCTTTATCGAGGCCCACGGCCTGCACGCCACCAAGTACCCCAACACCGCCATGTCGGCCGAGATGGTCGCCAACTCCGAGCGCACCGATGTCGCCGCCATCGCCTCGCGCAGCTGTGCCGCGCTCTACGGTCTGGAGGTGCTGGAGCCCAATATCCAGGACTCGGACAACAACTACACACGCTTTGTCGTCATCAGCCGTGAGCCGCGCGTCTATCCCGGCGCCAACCGTACCTCACTCATGATCACCACGGCCAACGAACCGGGTGCCCTCTACCGCGTGCTCGAGCGCTTCTACGCGCTCAACATCAACCTCATCAAGCTCGAGAGCCGCCCCATCCCCGGGCACGACTTTGAGTTTATGTTCTACTTTGACCTGGACTGCCCCTTTGGCAGCAAGGCCCTCGACGACCTGCTCGATTCCATCGACGATGTGTGCGAGAGTTTCACCTATTTTGGCAGCTACACGGAGGTGCTCTAGATGACCGATACCGCCGCAACCCGCCCCTACGGCGTGCTGGGCCGCGTGCTGGGCCACAGCTACACCCCGACCATCTACAAAGAGCTCGCGGGCCTGGAGTACGTGCGTTTTGAGCGCGAGCCTGAGGAGCTTGAAGCCTTTATGACAGGCGACGAGTGGGAGGGCACCAACGTGACCATCCCCTACAAGCGCGCCGTCATGGACTACCTGGACGAGCTGAGTCCCCTGGCCGAGCGCATGGGCAACGTCAACACCATCACGCGCCTACCCGACGGCCGCCTGCGCGGCGACAACACCGACTACTTTGGCTTTCAGTGCCTGGTCGAGGAGCTGGGCGTTGAGGTTGCCGGAAAGAAGGTCCTCGTACTCGGTGCCACCGGCGGTGCCGGCACCACGGCCAGCATGGTGCTCGGTGACCTGGGCGCCGTCGTGGTGCCCGTGGGTCGCACGAGTGAAGTCAACTACGAGAACATCGCACAGCAGTCCGACGCGGCGCTGCTCGTCAACTGCACGCCCGCCGGCATGTTTCCCCACTGCCCCGACACTCCCTGCACGCTCGAAGGGCTCGTTGCGCTCAAGGGCGTCATCGACATTGTCTACAATCCCGCCCGCACGGGACTCATGCTCGTGGCCGAGCGCCGCGGCATCCCCTGCATCGGCGGCCTGCTCATGCTCGTGGCCCAAGCGGCACAGGCTGTCGAGCGCTACACCGGCCAGATTACCCCGCGCGAGCGCATCCTGGATGTGACGGAGCGCCTGTCCCGCCGCGAGCAGAATATCGCCCTGATCGGCATGCCCGGTTCGGGCAAGACCCGCGTAGGCGAGCAGATCGCCCAGCTCACGGGTCGCGAGCACATCGACTTGGACCGCGCGCTCGAGGAGCGTCTGGGCATGCCCTGTGCCGACTTTATCGTCGAGCGCGGCGAGGCGGCCTTCCGCGAGCAGGAGACGGCGGCGCTGGCCGACATCTCCAAGCGAAGCGGCCTGGTACTCTCCACCGGCGGCGGCGTGGTCACGCGTGACGAGAACTACCCGCTGCTGCACCAGAACAGCCAAATCGTGATGCTCAACCGCAGGCTCGACGAGCTTGCCCACAAGGGTCGCCCCATCACCGCCCGCGACGGCATCGACAAGCTCGCCGAGCAGCGCATGCCGCGCTACCGCGCCTGGGCCGACTACATCATCGACTCACGCGACTGCGCCGCCAACACCGCCCGCGCCGTCCTCGACACCCTCTAAAACCTGCCAAAAAGGGACAGGTTTATTTTGGCAGGTTTTATCTGGGCAAACGTCGCAGACAGCAAGCCCCTTCACCAACCAGACCACAAAGGAAGCAACCATGAAAGCACTCGTCATCAACGGCCCCAACCTCAACATGCTCGGCATTCGCGAGCCGGGCATCTACGGAAGCGACAACTACGACCGCCTGGTCCAGATCTGCCAGGAGGCAGGTGCCGCGCAGGGCTTTGACGAGGTCGAGGTCTTCCAGTCCAACCACGAGGGCAGCATCGTCGACAAGATCCAGGAGGCTTACGGCAAGGTCGACGGCATCGTCATCAACCCGGCTGCCTACACGCATACGAGCGTGGCCATCCTGGACGCGCTCAAAGCCGTCGCCATCCCTGCCGTTGAGGTCCACATCAGCGCCGTCGAGACGCGCGAGGACTTCCGCCAGGTGAGCTACGCCCGCCTGGCCTGCTTCGCCACCATCACCGGCGAGGGCCTGCAGGGCTACGCACACGCGCTGGAGCTGCTGAGGGAGCGTCTGCTAGACTAATCTTTGAGACAAATGAGCCAGTGGCGTTTGTCCTGAATCATTTGTAACTCTCTAAGCGACATACAAAGGAGCATATCCATGTCCCAGTATGATTACCTCGTCGTCGGTGCCGGCCTTTCGGGTGCCGTCTTTGCCAATGCCGCCAAGCGCGCCGGCAAGTCGGTCCTGGTCATCGACCGCCGCGACCACATCGCCGGCAACATCTACACCGAGGACGTCGAGGGCATCCAGGTCCACCGCTACGGCGCGCATATCTTCCACACCTCCATGAAGGACGTCTGGGACTACGTCAACCGCTTCGCCGAGTTCAACAACTACGTCAACTCGCCGGTCGCCAACTTCCACGGCAACATGTACAACATGCCCTTTAACATGAACACCTTCGCCAAGATGTGGCCGGGCGTCGTTACGCCGGCAGACGCCAAGGCCAAGATCGCCGAGCAGGTGGCTGCCGAGAACATCGGCGAACCGCAGAACCTGGAGGAGCAGGCGCTGTCGCTCGTCGGCCGCGACATCTTCGAGACGCTCGTGAAGGGTTACACCGAGAAGCAGTGGGGCCGCGACTGCCGCGACCTGCCCGCGAGCATCATCAAGCGCCTCCCCTGCCGCTTTACCTACGACAACAACTACTTCAACGATCGCTACCAGGGCATCCCCATGGGCGGCTACACCAAGATGGTCGCCAACATGCTCGAGGGGATCGAGGTCCGCTGCGGCGTGGAGTACAAGGAGCTGATCGCCTCCGAGCCCGATATCGCCGCCAAGACGATCTACTGCGGCCCCGTCGACGCGTTCTACGACTTTAAGCTGGGCACGCTGGAGTACCGCAGCCTGCGCTTTGAGACCGAGACACTCGACGAGCAGGACCACCAGGGCGTGGCCGTGGTCAACTATACCGAGCGCGAGATCCCCTACACGCGCATCATCGAGCACAAGCACTTCGAGTTCGGCACGCAGGACAAGACCGTCATCACGCGCGAGTACCCGGCGGACTGGAAGCCCGGCGACGAGCCCTACTACCCCATCAACGACGCCAAGAACGAGGCCCTCTACAAGCAGTACGAGGAGCTGGCGGCGCAGGAGGGCGACGTGATCTTTGCCGGTCGCCTGGGCGGTTACAAGTACTACGACATGGACAAGGCCATCGCCGCCGCCTTCCAGCTCGTGCGCCACGAGCTGGGCGTGGAGCCGACGGAGGCGTAAGACCCCAACAGCCAAAGGCTGATAGCCATTCTGGGATGTAGAAAGTCCGGTGCAGCATCGCTGCATCGGACTTATTGTTGAGGGAGCACTGCACGCGCACGCGTCCCAAAAAGCAAAGACCCGGCACAATAACCGGGTCTTCAAAAACTCTCTGGTGCTCCATGGCGGATTCGAACCGTCGACCTTGGGATTAGAAGTCCCCTGCTCTATCCAACTGAGCTAATGGAGCATAAGGCCGCACGTCCAAGCGGGTACAAGTTCACACGGCGAATAAATTATAACCTACTTGAACTGGTCGTGGTATGCCTTACAGACCTCATCCACGGGGCCATCCATACGTAGATCGCCCTTTTCGATCCAAACAGCACGTTGGCAAATACGCTCAACCTGCTCCATGGAGTGAGAAACGAACAAGACCGTGACGTCGCCACTCTCGATAAAGTGCTGAATGCGGCGCTCGCACTTCTGCTGGAAAAAGACATCGCCAACAGAAAGCGTCTCATCGACGATTAGGATATCGGGCTCGGTAATCGTAGCGATAGCAAAGGCAATGCGTGCAACCATACCCGAAGAAAAGTTCTTCAGCGGCATGTCAACGAAGTCTTTAAGCTCGGCGAACTCAATGATCTCGTCAAAACTAGCGTCGATAAACTCCTTGGTATAACCAAGCAGCGCACCGTTCAGATAGATGTTCTCACGTGCGGTGAGCTCCGGGTCAAAGCCGGCACCAAGCTCAATCAGCGGCGCGATATTGCCGTGGACCTTAACCTCACCTTCGCTGGGCTCCAAAACGCCAGCGATGATCTTAAGCATCGTAGACTTGCCGGAGCCGTTAGTACCAACAAGGCCAACGACCTCGCCGCGATGCACATCAAACGAAATGTGCTTAAGCGCACGGAACTCCTCAAAGAACAGCTCGTGCTTTGCGAGCTTAATAAAGTACTCCTTGAGGTTTGTAAGCGATTCGGACGCCATGTTAAAGATCATGGTGACGTCTTTGACCTCAACAGCAAGGGGCTGCTTGCTGTAATCAATAGCAGATTCAGTCATGAACAGCACTCCTTAGATGTAGAGAATGAACTTGTGCTCGGTTTTGTGGAACACGGTATAGCCAATGGCAAGAGCAAGAACAGCCCAAACAACACACAGCCCAAAGGTAAGCGCAGAAGGCACGGTATTAAACAGGAAGATATCACGCATAAACTGAAGGTAGTTGTACATGGGATTGACAACCACGAGTACCTGAATCCAACGAGCCATCTGGCTGATAAAGTCTGTCGTCCAGAAAATCGGCGTCAAATACATCCAAGCAGTAATAACAACGCTCCACAGGTGCATAACATCGCGGAAAAAGACCGCCAACGCCGAAAGCATCAAGCCCAAGCCCATGCAAAAGCACATGAGCAAAAACAGGCAAACGGGCAGCAGGATAAGATGCCATGAGGGAACGATATGGAACCACAGCATAACAATCGCTACGGCAACCAGTGAAAAAGCAAAGTTCACCAGCGAGAACAGAACCTTCTGAACCGGGAACACCCAGCGATGCACCTTAACCTTCTTGAGCAGCGATGAAGCAACGATGATCGACATAAGTGCCTGATTCGTTGACTCGGACATAACCGAGAACGTAATGTTACCGACGATCAGATACAGCGGGTACATATCAGGCGTAATGGAGCCGTTGCGACCTTGAGCAAAAATGGTCGAGAACACAATGGACATGACGACCATCATAAGAAGCGGATTAAGCACCGACCACGCAACACCCAAAACGCTGCGACGATACTTAATCTTAAAATCCTTGGTGACAAGTTGCCTCAGGATGTATTTGTCTTTTTCGAAATCATTTTTAGCGTGAGAGGCCGGCTTAGCCACCGCTTTCTGACTATCTACGCTGTCAGTCACGGACCAACTCCTTGTCTCGTAATACATAACAGTGGAAAGTATAGCCTTCAAAGGTGGCAACTAACCCAGCGATGCAAATCTGGAAAAGTACCCCATAGCAATTACAGGCACCAGCCGACAGGTATACTAGCAACCTGTCAATAACTTATGGGGGCATTCATCTTGAACTACACAGACACAGCGGTCATCATTCCCTGCTACAACGAGGCCGTCACCATAGGCAAGGTCGTCGACGACTTCCGCCGCGAGCTCCCCGGGGCCACGGTCTACGTCTACGACAACAACTCGACCGACGGCACGTCCCGGATCGCCATGGAGCATGGCGCCACCGTGCGCCTCGAGTCGCGCCAGGGCAAGGGCAACGTCTGCCGCCAGATGTTCCGCGACATCGACGCCGCCTGCTACCTCATGGTCGACGGGGACGACACCTACCCCGCCGAGGCGGCCCGCGCGCTCTGCGACCCCGTCCTCGCCGGAGAGGCGGACATGACCGTGGGCGACCGCCTGTCCAACGGCACCTACGCCGAGGAGAACAAGCGCGCCTTCCACGGATTCGGCAACAACCTGGTCCGCGCCATGATCAAGTGGATATACGGCTACAGCTTCGAGGACGTCATGACGGGCTACCGCGCCATGAGCCTGCCATTCGTCAAGACGTTCCCCGTCCTGAGTGAGGGGTTTCAGATCGAGACCGAGCTCTCCATCCACGCCGTCGACCACCGTTGGCGAATTAAGGACGTCCCGGTGGAGTACCGGGACCGCCCCGCTGGTTCAGTGTCCAAGCTCGACACGGTCGGAGACGGCATCAAGGTCATCGCCATGATCGGCACGCTCTTCAAAGACTACCGACCGCTCAAATTCTTCAGCCTCATCGCCCTGATCTTCGCCGCTATCGGCCTCGTGCTCGGCATCCCCGTCATCGTAGAGTACTTCCACACCGGGCTGGTTCCCCGCTTCCCAACTGCCATGCTCGCCGCGTGTTTCATGTTCCTGTGCGGCCTCAGCCTGGCAACGGGCTTCATCCTCGACTCGGTCGCCAAGGTCGAAAAGAAACAATGGGAGCTTCAAGTATACAAAACGCGCAATTCAATAGGTGAGTAGGCTTCAATGAACACTAATAAGCGTCTTACAAACTGGGATCTTCTAAGAGCCCTCTCAATGTATTTTAGTTGTTGTTGTTCACATCGCACCGCAACTAGACAGTTTTCGCGGCATTAACGTTGGCGCAATAGCAGGCACGGCCGCCATCATCTGCGACCCAATCTTCTTTTGCCTGTCGGGCTAATTCGCGCTGAAGACACTTAAGAAGAGCTGCAAGGACTACCTCTTCGGAAAAGTCTTATCGTTGCTGCTTCCTATCTTTGTATATGCCGGACTTTTATATGCATACAAAGCAGCAACCGGCTCAGTACATGATACCAGCTACATCAGATATACCAGCGGTCTAGTTCAAGGCGGTTGGTGGTTTGTACCAGCGCTCATTCCGTGCATTTTGGTAGCACCGGTACTGGCCAAAATGTTTGATGCACTCGACGACCGCACCTGCAAAATGGCCCTGTTCATAACCTTGGGAATCTATGCATGGGGTGGGCTGTCGTGTGCCGCAAACTCCTTGCTCGTCAACTCTCAGCATGTCACCCTTGCAGCAGCCGTAAGCATGCTTCAACGCATTATTCCGCGATCGCTGCTCGGAGGAACGTATTTCACGTTCTTTTGCTTGGGATATTTCATCAAGCGAGTAACGCCATTATTGGACAAGCGGGAAACTAGTTTTATTAAGTCAATCGGTATTCTATTTTTCATCTTCGATATTGCTAGCGCGTATTTTGGTTTCGAAAGATCCGATCCGAGCTTTAACTGGATGATTGTGACCGTAGCCGTATTCGTCACGTTTGACGGAATCAGAGTCCACTCACAAGCGCTTTCAAAAATTATCGAATGGGCCGCAAAAAGGTCCTACTCAATGGTGACGCATAATTTCTTTCGCAAATTGACAACCGCATAGCGGAACACGGCCCGC
>OLNH01001061.1_pt1 | contig 16928 bp, 23 predicted proteins | sample 1643101 | NCBI WGS metagenome assembly OLNH01 (sample SAMEA3136758, study PRJEB25190) | human gut metagenome | biome: human gut; feature: human-associated habitat; material: faeces | place: Austria | collected 2013
ATGGTTCTGGCCGCCTGATTTTTCGGGCCGGTCGGGATCATAACCCAGAGGTCCATGGTTCAAATCCATGCCCCGCTACTGATTGACCGCCGTTCCCATCATCCGGGGCGGCGGTTTTTGCATATTCCAATGCCTTTGCAGGCGTCAAATTCGGATCAGTCAAATCATTAAGGCTCACGCCGAGATAATCCGACACTTTTGCCATATCTGCAAAAGACCAAGGATAGCCGGGTTTAAGCATCCGCGAAAAAGACTGAGGGAATTTCCCAAGCACCGCCGCTACATCTTTCTTCGGGATTCGCCGCACAGAAATAATCATGTTGATATTAGTTATCGCTATATCGCCGGCAGCCATATTTGCGGTGCCAGGCATTGCCATTGTTGTTGTCATGGTTCCATAATAAACACAGTTGATTACTTTTGCAACACGCCGAGAATTGCCAAACGTGCATATCAAGCTGTATGAATTAACATGTGAGTTTAGTTAGTGATGACAGTGTTACGTCAGCAGTACGGAGACTACTGCGGCAAAATCATGTCAAACAGCGAGACCTTGCATCGTCCATAGGGATGCACGAACAAGTGCTTTCCAACAAGATGCACGGTTTGCGGCCATTTACGTTGCGCGATTTATCGCGTATTGCCGATTATTTCGATGTGAGCCTGGATTATCTGACCGGCCGCAGCGATTACACGAAACCATTGGAGGTGGCGTGATGGGGTCTCTGATTTTGTCTGTTGTCGCGTTGGTTGTTTCGATTGCCGCGCTTGTCTATTCGGAGTTTTAAATGTCTGGCTTCGGTGCTTTTATCGCGTCTTCCGGGTTGCGGTGGAATCGTCGGTGTGCGTTCCATCCCCGGACTCGTTCGGCAATCCGGTGTCGTGTCTGCCAGTCCTTGTCATTCCACCAGTCGTCTCGCATGTCGGCGGCCGGTATCGTCGCATACCCGCAATGCCGGAGCCTTGTTGGCGATTTTGTCCAATGCACGCATATTTCCGCGTCTTCTGGCAGCTCGTCCATTCCTTCGGGCGGCCATATCGCCAGTTTCACGTCTTCACCGTCGTTTGATATGCGTGGTATCAATGTGCGTTCGCCGATTCTCCACTGTTTCCCGCTGAGTTTTTCCCATTCGTATGCGCGGATTATGCAATTGTGGCCGAAGATTCTTACATCGAATCCGTCACCGTCACCGTCGTTGGTGAGCATGGCGAATCTCGGTTTACGCCCGCACCCATCGTCAATCGGAGGCGTGGCGTTCGGCACGGTGGTGACGATGTATGTGTTCATCCAGGATGCTTCAGGTCTGCGGCGAATCGTCCTGGCGAATGCGATGGCCGATCCCATAAGCGAGATGATCGCGATTATTTCGCTTAGCCCAATTTGCATATGTTCTTCCTTCCTTCGTCATCCAAGACGGCTGATGAATGTTGCAATCGAAAGCCTACGACGGAGGAAGGGATTTGACCATTCAACAATGAGAAAGGGGAATGGAGGAGTGACGAAATGAACGAGAAACGGAAGGCGAAATGGGTCGCGCAGACCCACAGCCTCGAGAACATGGCCGACATGATGAACCGCGAGATGCGACGAAGGTTCCGGATCAGGACGAACCGGTCGCTGGTGGACGGCGTTCTGGGCGACTTCGCGCTCGAGGACCTCGACAACAGCACGGAGTTCCGAACGCTCGCCTACCTCGACTACGAGGAGATGCGCGGCTACATGTACGGGATGCTGGAAAGCTACCGCCATTACAAGCCATTGATCATGGGGGCCATACATGCGTAAGTTCCTTCAGATCGTCGCGCTGGTGCTGATGTCCCCGTTCGTGTTACTCGTGCTCGGGATTACCATCTCCGTCGTCCGGTTGGGTGATTTCCTGTCCGACTGACGGCGTCCCATAACTGAATGCCATCGGCGTCGGTTCGACCGCAGGTTGCCGACGTGGCTGTTAAAGCATCCTGCCGCGCCTTGCCTAGCGCGTTACAAACACACCACGTGTGGCGTTGGTGGTTGAAGCGTCCCTAGCGGGGAGGCGTGCGGGTTTACAGCTATGGGCGTGTGGCGTGTTCCCAGGGACGAAAGCGGCACCATCGGCTGGCCACGGCCAGCGCTGCGCGTCCAGACCTTCGTCGCGGCATTGCGCCGCTGACCACATGCGACGGCCTTGGCACCATGCCGAAATGCTTCACATGCGGGAACCCTTTGGAATTCATGAGGCCTTTTGGCTTCCTGTTTTCCGCTATAGGGTTCCCCGCTCTAACCTCCTTCCATCCGAAATACACAAGACGTTTCATCCACAAGACTTATCCACTCACCTACTCACAGATTGGGGACAACATCATGGGCTATGCAGTTGATTACATTTCTACCGAGGAACGCAAACGCAGGAAGGTCAAGAAGAAGTATCGTCGTGAGCATGTGACCAGCAAGGCCATCCGTGCCAAGGACATGAAGAACGCGGTGAAATGGAATCTTCCGAAGCTGGAGTATGACACCACCGGCACGGACACCGTGGAGCGTTCCATCGTCATCAGGATTTTGAAGCTGGATCACATCAGCCCGACGACCGACGCGGACGGCGACCATGCCATGCAGCAGTTGATTAGCGAGGGCATCGTGCTCAAGCCGAAGCGTGTGGGTGGCCGTCGTGTCTTCGACCGTGCCGACCTGCTCCAGTCGTTGAAGGCGTGGTGCCACTGATGGGCCGTCGTTTCCTGTATGCGCGTGAGCTGGCCGAGTTCCTGGGCAAGTCCGGTCAGACGCTCTACATGTGGCGCAAGCAGGGCCGTGGGCCGAAGTGGTACATGTTGGAGGGCCGCGTGGTGTATCTCGTGGACGATGTGAACAAGTGGATGGGGAAGAGGCAATGAAGCGCAAGAGGGTGCCGCCGAACATGGCCGCGCAAGTGCTGCTCACGTTCGGCTCCGATTGTTGGCTGGACATGCCGGGATGCACGCACAGGGGCACGGAGACCATGGACCACGTGAAGCCTTACAGTCTCTACGGCCCGACCGTTCCGAGCAATCTTCGGCCGGCGTGCAAGCACTGCAATTCGTTGCGCGCGGATCGTGTGGTGTCCGGCTTCGGCGCGCAGGTCACGGCCGTGATAGGCCCGCCATGCGTGGGCAAGACCGCGTATGTGCGCGACCACATGGCGCCGGGCGATATCGTGGTGGACCCGTCGAGGCTGGCGGTCGCGTGCGTGGACGGCGGCAGCGAGGCGCACGCGCTGGCCGATACGTTGTGGGGCAGCGCGTACCGGCGTGTGTCCCGCATGGCCACGGCCAGGCATGTGTGGCTGGTGCGTGCGCTGCCGACGTCCCGCAACAGTCCGAACATGCTGGCCGAGTGGATCGCGTTGAACTATGACGTGGTGGTCCTGGACGCCGACGACCAGCTGTTGCGCGGGCGCATGGCCGAGTGCCGGCGTGGCCGTGAAGACGTGGAGCTGCTGAAGCGATGGCGCCGGCTCGGCATCACGCAAGCGAAGGTGGACGGGATGCTGGAGACGCGGCGCACGCAGCTTTCGCGGCTTCGCCTGATCGACGGCCCGTCTTCGCCGCCGGCCGTGTCGGCGCGGCCGCGATGGTAGCCGGTTTTTTAAACGGCCATGGTCAAGGGACACCCCGCGCCCACCGATTTCGTATCCCCAACCCAAATAAAAAAAGCCGCGCCGGCAAGGGCGCGGCGCTCCACCAATCGGCGGAATGAAGCCAGTTCCAGACAGTAACACCGATAGGCTAGGAGCGCAAATCATGGACGACAACGACAAGCAGATGACACTTCCGGGCATGGAGGACAGCGACGAGCTGACCAACCCGCTGACCAGCTCGACCAAGGAGCTCGTCACCGAGCTGTTGCAGGACGCCGCGCAGCTGACGCCGCAACGGCGCGCCCTGTGTACGCTGCTGCTCACGTGCGCCCGCACCATCGACCGCCTGTGTCGCAAGGGCCGCGACATCTCCCGCATGGTCACGAGCTACAACGAGACCATCGACCGGTTGCAGCCGTCCGAAACGTCCGCGAAGGCCGGCGACCTCGCGCAGCTGCTCAAGGACATGGCGCAGTGAGGCCGGCACCGGCGCGCCACGCGACCCCGCGCGACCCTTCGCGTGAGACGGACGGCGGCAAGGTGGCGCGCATCTCCGCCGCGTTGGGTCAGCCGCTGATCCCATGGCAACGCCAGGTAGCGGACGTGGCCGGTGAGCTGGACCCGGAAACGGGCACGTACTACTACGACCGCGTTATTGTGTCCGTTCAACGCCAGGCGGGCAAGACGACGATAAGCAAGGCCGAGCAGGTGCGTAACGCGCTGCTTGGACCCGACCGTGAGGTGTGGTATCTCGCGCAGACCGGTAAGGATAGCAACGAACAGTTTCGCAAGCTGATTAAAAGCGTGGTGCGCTCCCCTCTGGCGGCGCTGATCGACGGGAACCCGCGCATGAGCAACGGCAGCATGGCGCTGCCGCTCGTCAACGGCAGCACGTTGCGGCCGGGCAGCATGACCGAAAGCAGCGGCCACGGTTTCCAGGGCGATTTCATCAACCTCGATGAGGTGTGGGCGTTGTCGGCGCTCCAGGCCAAGCAGATTCTGGATGGCTTTATCCCGACGACGACCACGCGCATGAGGGCCACGGGCGTCCGTCCGCAATTGTGGATCACAAGCACGGAGGGCACGGCCGAAAGCGAGTATTACAACGCGCTTCTGGACCGGTGCCGTGCCGGCGACATCCCGAAACGTTGGGCGTTCTTCGATTGGGGGCTTGACCCCGCGAAGGACAGCGAGGACCTGGACGCCGTAGCCAGCGCGCACCCGGGTTGCGGCTACCTGTTCGACCGTCGGCAGCTCAAGGACTTTCGCGACCAGTTCGCGGACGACCCGGCCGGCTGGCGGCGCGCGTTCTGCAATCTCCGTGACACGTCCAGCACCGAACGCGTCTACCCCGCCGCCTTGTGGACGGAGACCGAGACCGCGCCGCTCGACCTGTCGGCGCTCGACATGGACACGCTCGCGTTCGGCGTCGCGGTCGGCATGGAATCGGAATCGACCGCGATAGCCGCCGCGTGCCGGCGCGATGGCGTCACCGTCGTGCAGATCGTGGACGTGCTGCCGGGCACCGCCGGCGCGGCCGAACGGCTGGCCGACCTGCAATCACGGTATGGCGGCGCGCCGATAGCCATAGACCGGCGCGGCCCGTCCGCGCCGTTGGCCGACCGGTTGCATGAGGTCGCGGCGGACGGCACGCCGGAATACCGGTTGTCGGATATCGGCAACACGGAGATAGTCGCGGCCGGCGTGCTCATGCTTGACCGGCTCATGCAACGCCAGGTGTTGCACGTGCCTGATCCGGCGCTGGACGACGCTGCCGCCGTCGCGGTGCGCCGGTGGGTCGCCGACAGTTGGGTGCTGTCGCGCCGCAACAGCGAACAGGCGATTAACGCGCTTGAGGCCGCGCAACTCGCGGTCACCGCTTCGCTTCACGCGCAGCCGGCCGCGCCGTTGCAGATTTTCGGTTAGACGTTCTATGACGTTTTTAGACGTTCTGCGATGTTCTTATACGCCGGTTTCGGCGTGGCGCGCCGGCGGGCGGTTGAATCGGCCGCATGAGCTTCATTTCCCGCATCTCCAACACCGCCGCCCTGTTGCTTCGCGCGGCGCAGACGACGGACGACGTGGAGGAAGCGGACGCGCCGACATTGCCGCCGCGATTGTCCACGTCGCATGACCCGCTGGCGTTGTCCACCGTATTTCGCGGCGTGCAGATCATCGAGACGGCGGTCAGCAAGCTGCCGCTGATCCAGTACGCGCCGGACGGCTCGCGCATGCGGCCGAGCACGCTCATCACCCGGCCCGACCTGAACCGTAGCCGCCGCGACCTGTTCGGCGACCTCGTTTCCGCTCTCGCGTTGAACGGTAACGCGTTCCTGCTCAAGGTCGAGGCGGCCGGCGTGCTCGTGGGAGTGCGCAGTCTGCCACCCCAGCTCGTGACCGTCACTGACCTGAACATGGACCCGGCTAACCCGCGCTTGCGCTACTCGTACCGTGGCGTGGACTACGGCGCCGACCGCATCGTGCATCTGAAGCTGTTGAACGTGGCCGGCCGTTTGCGCGGCATGGGCCCTATCAGCGCGGCCCGCGAGGAGATCGAGGGAGCGCAGGACACTCGCGCCTACGCATCGAACTGGTTGGACAACACGGCGCGGCCCGCCGGCATCCTGAAAAGCGACCAGATATTAAGCGACCAAGACGCGAGGACCGCTAGCGAACGGTGGGCGAAGGGCGGCGCCGGCGGCGTGCGCGTGCTCGGCAAGGGCCTGGACTACACGCCGTTGGCGTTGAGCCCCGAAGACCTGCAATTCATCGAGTCCCAGCAGTTCAACACCACGCAGATAGCCCGCCTGTTGGGCATCCCGGCGTCGTTGATGCTCGCGAAGGTGGAAGGCACTTCGCTGACCTACTCGAACATCGAGCAAGAGTGGCTCACGTTCGCGGAATACACTTTGTCGGCCTACGCTGACGAGATTTGCGAGGCCCTCACGTCGCTGCTGCCTGAGGGGCAATGGTGCATGCCCGACTGGGATTCGTTGCATCGTTCCGACACGAACACCCGTTACAGCGCCTACCAGACCGCCATATCCGCCGGATTCATGACGGTGGACGAGGCGCGCGCCCGTGAGGGATGGGCGCCGATCAACCAGACCACACCGCAGGAGGTCACATTATGAGCGAAGAGGTACGCACCATCACCGTGAAGGGCATCGAGCTACGCGAGGACCAGGGCGACGGTACCCGCATCGAGGGCATCGCCGTGCCGTTCGGCCAACGCATCGGATTGTGGCGCGGCGCGGCCGAGGAGTTCGCGCCGGATTGCGATTTCGGCGACACGACACGCACCAAGTTGAGCCGTGACCACGGCCGTCTCATCGGCAAGGTCACGAACGCGACGCGCGAGGCCGACGGATTGCACATCACCGCGTCAATCAGCGACACGGCCGAGGGTCGCGACGCCGTGCAGCTGATCCGCGACGGCGTGCTTGATTCGTTCAGCGTGGGCTTCATGCCCGTGACCACCGACAAGCGCACCGAGGGCGACACGAGCGTGTACGTGCGGCGCGCCGTGAAACTGCTTGAGGTCGCCGTCACCGGCATACCCGCGTACACGGGCGCGGCCATCACCGGCCAACGGGACCAGGAACACGTCAACCAGGAAACCGACACCAAGGAGGAAACAGTGGAAAACGAACAGCAGCCGGCGACGGAATCGCGTTTCGACCAGCTCGAAATGCAGATCCGTTCGCTCGCGGACACCATCGGCCGGCAGAAGCCGGACCCGCCGCACGTCATCGGTGGCCAATACCGTTCGGCCGGCGAGTTCGCGAAGGCGCTTGCGGCCGGCGACGACACCGCGTATGAGTTCATGCGCGAGGCCCGCGACCTGATTTCCAGCTCCGACACGAACAACACTAACGAGTGGGTCGCCGACCAGATCAAGCTCATCCAGTCGCGCCGTAGCGTCGCGAACCTGTTCCAGCATGCCGCGCTGCCGGCCACCGGCATGACGCTGGAATATCTCAAGCTCGGCTCTAACACGCTGAAGGTGGCCGAACAGACGGCCGAGGGCGAGGCCCTGACCACCGGCAAAATCACGCTCACGAGCGCGACCGCCGCCGTGAAGACCTATGGAGGTTACGCGCCGCTGTCGCGCCAGGTCATCGAACGCAGCAACACGCCCGCGCTCGATACCGCGCTCCGCGCGCTCACCATCGCTTACAGCAACGCGGTGGAGGCGGCGGCCCGCGCGCAGCTGACTGCCGCCATCACCGGCGCCGCAGCGAACAAGCTGGAGACGCCGGCGGCCGTGAGCGCGCTCACCGCCGACCAGTGGATTACCGTCATCATCAACGCGGCCGAGGCGGCGGACGGCCGAGGCGCGCAGCTCGGCACGCTCGCGGTCAGCAAGGACGTATTTGACAAGATGGCGAAGATCACGCGCAGCGGCGACGCGCTCATGGACGTTTCCGGCGAGGGCGTGGACAAGCTCGGCAGCCTGAGCCTTACCGGCATCACCGGCCGCATGCTGTCCGTCCCCGTGCAGATGGTGCCGGGTGCCGCCGCGAACACGGCCGCGTTCATCGACCCGACCGCGTTGCAGATGTGGGAGGCCGGCGGCCCGTTCCAGCTCCAGCAGGACGACACCACGAAACTGCTTTCCAATTACAGCGTGTACGGTTACGCGGCGTTCGCGACCGTGTTCACCGGCGGCGTCATGCCGTTGGGTCCGAAGGCCACCGCCTGAGTAGGCGCACATGGACCAGTTGCATGACAAGTTCCTGTCGATGATGAACGTCATCGGCAGCGACGACGAGACGCGCGCCGACGACTGTCTGGCGACGGCGCGCGCCTACCTGTCGACGAACCTGGGCGAGACGTGGGACACGGTGCCCGACCTGATCCAGTCCGATTGCGTGCTGGCGGTCGCCGCCGACCTGTTCAACCAGAAGGACGCGCGCAACGGCGTGATGAACGTGGACAGCGACGCCATCGAACCGTTCCGCGTCTCCGCCGACCCGTTGCGCGCCGCCTGGCCGAAGCTCCGCGCCGCCGGCGTGCTCGCGGGAATGGGGATTGCATGACAAACACCATCACCGGCAAGATCGACGCGCTCATGGAACAGGTGGCCGGCGCGTGCGGCGACCTCGTGGAACACGTCACCATCGACGAGACCGAGGTGAAGCCGCCACGCGGCAAGGTCTGCGTATGGGTCAAACCCCCCGAAGTGGCATGGCCCTACGCGGGCGCGGAAAACGAACTATCGGTGCGGCTCGTGTTCGTCGCCGGCAGTCCCTGGGCGCAGGCGTCCGCGCTGCCGCTGCTACTGGCCGCGATGGACCGGCTCGCGGCGTCCGCGCTGCCTGTCACATCGGCCGAGCCCGTCGGCTTCACGCGTGGAGACGCGACGCTCGCGGCCTACCAGATCACACTCAATGAAATCTAACGAAAGGAACAACCATCATGGCGGACAAAATCCGTACCCTGGGACCGGGAAGCCTGGTCATCGGCTCCTCAGACGACCAGTACAAGCTGGACGTCGATTGCACGAGCGTGGAACTGTCGCCGGACAATTCCAGCGAGGACCCCGACACGTACCTGGACGGCCACGAGGAGGGCGGCGCGCTCAGCACGTCGTGGAAGCTGTCGGGAAGCATCGGCGAGGACTTCAGCATGAACGGCGCGCAGGTGTATTGCCTGAACAATGCGGGCGAGACCAAGCCCGCGAAGTTCATCCCGAACACGTCCGGCGCGCTCCAGCTCGACATGACCGTGACCATAGCGCCAATCGCGTTCGGCGGTGACGTGAAGATGAAGAACAAGAAGGATTTCGAGTTCTCCGCCACCGGCGTGAAGGCCAGCGCGTACACGAAGCCGAGCGTCTGAACATGGCGGACAAGGCCCTGTACGTCGTCGGCCAGAAGCGTTTCGTTCAGACCATGCGCAAGGCCGGCGCGGATATGCAGGAGCTCAAGGAAGTCAACCGCAGGGCCGCCGACATCGCAAAACCCGAGGCGGTGGCCCGCGCGCCACGCGGCAAGACCGGCAGACTGGCCGGTTCCATCCGCGCCGGCGCCACGCAGAAGGCCGGTATCATCCGCGCCGGCCGCAAGACCGTGCCGTATGCGGGCCCGATCAATTACGGCTGGCCGGCGCGCAACATCAGACCGAGAACGTTCGTGAACGACGCCGTGGCATCGACAGAGAGCCAATGGGCGAAGGAATACGAAACGTTCGTGAAGAAGACCATGAACCAGATCAAGGGAGCCTAGATCATGCGAAGCACAGCGAAAGTCACGTACACCGACGGGCATGTGGACGAAGCGCCGTTGACGCCGCGCGTCATCACGTCGGCGGAGGAGCACGCGCAGAAGGAGGGATGGGCGCCGGGCGAGGCATCCAAGATTCGCCAGTCGTACTACATGGCGTATCTGGCGCAACGATACGCGGGCAACACCACCATGCCTTACGCGCAGTGGCTGGAAGAGGTGGACGACATCGACGTGGAGACGCCGACCGCTGAAAACCCTACCGTCTAGCCGAGTGGCCCGACGATTCGCTGGGCATGCTGTCGTTCCTGCTCGCGGCCCGTTTCGGCGGCACGCCGTGGGCATGGAGGCATGAGGCCAGCGAACTCGATTGGGGCACCGGCATGAGGTTATTGCAGGACGAGATAGAACACATGGAGGAGGTGGACCGTGGGTAAAAGCGCCATCATGAGCGTGCGGATCACTGGCAACAGCGACGACGCGGTGAAGGCATTGTCCAAGGTCACGGCCAAGGCCAGCGCGTTCGGCACGTTCATGGGCGGCGCGGCGCTCAAGGGCGTTTCCGCGTTGTGGGACACGCTCAAGGGCTTCACCAGCGCGGTCATGGACATGTCCGATTCCACGGACAAGTTCAAAAACACCATGAATTTCGCCGGCTTCGACACGAGCGCCGTGGAGGCCGCGACGAAGGCCACGCGCGAATACGCCGACAAAACCGTCTACGACCTGACCACCGTGCAGAACACCACGGCGCAGCTCGCGGCCAACGGCATCCAGGATTACGTCGGACTCACCGAAGCCGCCGGCAACCTGAACGCCGTGGCCGGCGGCAACGCCGAAACGTTCAAAAGCGTCGCCATGGTCATGACGCAGACCGCCGGCGCGGGGAAATTGACGACCGAGAACTGGAACCAGCTGACAGACGCCATACCGGGCGCGGCCGGCAAGCTCCAGGAAGCCATGCTGAACGCGGGCGCGTACACGGGCAATTTCCGCGAGGCCATGGAAAAAGGCGAGATCACGGCCGACGAGTTCAACAAGGCCATCATGGACCTGGGCATGACCGACGTCGCCAAGGAAGCGGCCACGAGCACGCAGACCATGGAAGGCGCGCTGGGCAATCTTGAGGCCGCAGTAACCGGCGGATTGACGGACGCTTTCAATCTGTTCAAACCGGCCGTGACCAGCGCCATGACCGTGGCCGCCGACAAGATCAGCGCGTTCAGCGGCAAGGCGACGACCGGATTGCAGGGCGTGATAAAGCTCGTGCGTGACGGTGATTTCAGTAGCGAATTGCGCGAAGCGTTCAACATCGATGAAGACAGTCCCGTCGTTGATTTCCTGCTCACCATCCGCGACAACGCGGTGAGCGCGTTCGATACGGCGAAGCAGAAGGCCGGCGAGTTCGTGGCCGCATTCCAGAACACCGGCCCGATGCAGGCCGCTGCGGACATCTTCGGCGCGGTGTGGGAGGCGTGCAAGAACCTCGCCGGCGCGGCCGGTGACGTCATCGGCCAGTTCACGCCGTTGGCGGATTCTATGGGCGGCGCGTCCGGCGCCGGCCAGGCGTTGGGTGACGCATTCAACGGCGCTGCCGATATCGTCGGCATGGTTTCGGACAAGCTCACGGCGTTCAGCGACTGGGTATCCGAGCATGCGGAACCCGTCGCGTCCGCGCTTGTGGGCATCGCGGCGGGTTTCGCCGCGTTCAAGGTCGCTTCGGCCATCAGCGCCGTCGTGTCCGCGTTGCAGGGATTCAGCATGGCGACCACGGCCGCTTCTGTGGCGCAGTGGGCCATGAACGCGGCCATGAACGCGAACCCCATCGTCATCGTCATCACCGCGATAGCCGCGCTGGTGGCGGCTCTCGTCTACTTCTTCACGCAGACCGAGACCGGCCGTCAGATATGGGCGTCGTTCACATCATGGCTGGGATCGTGCGTGGGCAACATCGTGGGATTCTTCCAGGCGTTGCCGGGCAAGATTGGCGGCTTCTTCCAGTCGGCAGCGCAGTTCGCGACCGACAAGTGGGATGCAGTCGTGGCGTGGTTCAAGGGCATTCCGGGACGTATCACCGGCGCGATAGGCAATGTGGGGCACCTGCTGTACAACGCCGGCGCATCGATCATCAGCGGTTTCCTTGACGGTCTGAAAAGCATGTGGGATTCCGTGACGGGCTGGATTTCCGGCATCGGCGACTGGATAACCGAGCACAAGGGACCGCCGGAATACGACGCCGTGATGCTCGTCAATAACGGCCGTCTCATCATGCAGGGCTTCGCCAAGGGCTTGCGCAGCGGTTTCGACACCGACGTGCGGCGCACCATCTCACGGATCAACGGCCGTATGGGAGGGCTCAGCCTGGACGCCGGCATGAACGGCGGCACGGTGGGCGGAACCGTGGTGAACGTCACGTTCAACGCTCCGGTGGACCGTGAGGGCGTGGCGCGCGAGATCAGGAAGATTCTCGGCGATTACGACAGGAAGCGGGGCAACTAGTGCAGCAGTGTTTCATGTTCCTGGACTGGGGCGACGGCTGGAAGTCCGTCAACGACCATGCCGAGGACGTGGCCGCGTTGGCCGGCTTCAGCATCCAGTGGGGCACCGATGACCTCGCCGAACAGCCCGAACCGTCGGTGATGTCGTTCACCTTGCGGGATCGTACCGGGTGGCTCACCGGCCGCGCGCTCACATTGGCCGGGGCCCGCGTGCTCGTGCAGATCAGCGAACAGCCCACGTGGGGCATGCTCCGAGACGATATGGGCCCATGGTCGGCGCAGCATATGCGAGTGGAAGCGATGCACCAGGCTTACACGCCCGGCCTGCCTTCCAGCACGTCCAGCACGGCAATCACCCTGTTCGACGGACTGGTGCAGAACGGCGGCGACGCGCGACCGCATGGCGACGGATGGCTGCTGGAATTGAGCGCCAGCGGTCGCATGATCCTGTGGAAGAGATTGCAGAAGCAGGGGCCAACGTCATCCGACGCCAGGTATGCGGGACTGCATTGGGTCGCCGGCATGAGCGGCCGTGTGGAAGAGCTCAACCGGCGCGCCGCCGACGCCGACGCTCCCCGGGTCTCCGTATCCGGTTTGACCTCCACCGATTCCATGGCGGCCTATAAGACCGACGATTATCCGTCCCAACTGGATTTGCTGCATCGCACGTTCGCGCATGAGAGCATGTGGCCCATCTGGTACGAATACCCGGATCGTGCGGTGAGCCGTCTGGATTACATGCCGTTCGGCGTTCCCGTGACGCTCGGCGTCGATACCGTGGGACGGTTCACCGTGACCGACTGGACCGGAGAGACGCTGGACGGTTTGGACGCTGCCGAAATCATCATCGATGACGAACAGACGCTGACCATCCCGGAACCCGTCACGCAGTTCGTCATCCAGGGCAAGACCGCGAAGGCAAGCGACGGCGTGCTTGAGTTCGACCAGCACGACACCGAGCTATCCGACCTCGGCACGCTGCCGGCCAACCTGAAAACCACCCAGTCAAGCGTCACCGTTGAAGCCGACGTGGTTTCAGCGGACGAAAGCGGCGGAGTGTGGACCCGCGCAGGCGGCACCGTATGGACGCCTGGCGACGATGAACGCGCGGCGTTCTCCCGTCTGCTCGTCACGGTTGACCGGCGATTGCGGCCGGAGACCATCGTGTTCGACAGCCGCAGGCTCGACCCAGCAACGCACGCGCGCCTGTATCTCACCGCCAGCAGCGGCCCGCTGGTCATCCAGGGAGCCACGTCGTCACGGCTCGCCGGCGACGACGGAAACCCGGCGGCATCCGGCGCGTGGGCAAGCATCGGCGGCACGCTCACCTACCAGTGGAGGAGCGGCCGGCCACTGCTCCGCAACGAGGTGACGTTATGGCCGCTGCCAGTCGCCGCAGCTGCCGCGACCACCTGGGCAAGCATGGGCGCATGGCCCGCCACGTGGAGTCAATGCGCACTCACCCTCGCCGAACTATCCCTCGTCGACACCTATCAGCAACCAACCACCATCACGGAGGAACCATGAAAACCACACCGATCTATGGCCTGCCCTACATCGAGGCCGGCGACCTCGTGTCAAGCGCGCCCGCCCAGTTCAAGACCATGGCCGAGGGCTTCGAGAACGCACTCAACGAGGTGGACAGCCGCAACACCCCGGCCGGCGTGAAACCCGCCATAGCCACCACCTTGGAAACATTGGCCAGCATCACCGGCGTGACCGGCCAACCAGGTTTCGTCACCGGCGGCAACGACGACAACGGCCCATACGTGTGGGACGGGACCCAATGGGTCAAGACCAGGAACGCCGACCAGCCATGGAACGGCGTATGGAGACTCAACTCAGAGATCTACACCGGCCGCAAATGGGTCGATGGCCGGAGAATCTACATGCAGGTAAGGGAATACAAGAATCTGGTGAACAATTCCAGAACATCACCGGGCATCAGCAACATGTATACGCTGCTGGATGCACACGTCATCACACAGGGCAAGAACGGCTCCATGCAGCCATACCTTGCGACAGACACCTACTGGCATTCGGAAGTCACGGTCACACCGAGCGAGATCATCGTGCGCAAAGGCTCGTCGAACATGGCCGCCATCAACGTCTGGATCGTCTTCATCTACACCGCGGGCGACCCGGCATGACCGAATTGATAATCAGCGCACTCATCGGCACGGGAGGCGTGGCCGTAGGCGCGTGCGTCCAGTTCGTGGCCACATGGGCGAAGACACGCAGCGACAAGGACACCGACGCCAGCCGCCTGCTCATCGAGGCGCAACGCCAACTCGACCAAAGCGCCCGAGACCGACAGCTCCTGTGGTTGTGGAACAGGGAACTTGTGGACGCGATATGGCGGCGCGCGCCTCCACCGCCACCGAGCGCGCCCGACGGGCTCTTCCAGGACAACGACGACGGAAAGGAATAAGCATGCGATGAGCATCACATGGATAGGCAGCCCCAACCACTACGCGGGGCGAAGGGGATACCGCGTCACACGCATCACCCTTCACATCATGGCCGGCTGGCTCGCCGGCACCGACAACATCTTCCAGCGTGCCTCATACCAGGCATCAAGCACCTACGGCATCGGCGGCAACGGGGAGACCCACCAGTACGTCGCCGAGACGGATGCCGCATGGGCGGACGGCAGCTACACAAGCAACTGCCAGACCATCAGCATCGAGCACCAGGGCGGACTCGACTTCATCCCATGCACCCAGGCATGCCTCGACGCCAGCGCCCGCCTATGCGCGGACATCGCCCGCCGGTACGGGTTCGGCAAGCTGGAACGCGGCAGGAACATATTCCTGCACCGGGACGTGCCTCCATACGCGCACCCGGCCTGCCCGGACCTGTGCCCGAACGGGCTCAACTGGCGGTACATCATCAACAAAGCAAACCAAATCAACGGATACGGAGACATCGACATGGCAACAGCAGCCGAAATATGGGGATACAACTACAACAAGAGCGCGTTGGGCGGCAACATGTACAACGCCATCAACTACGAACTGCCCGGCCGTATCAGCGACGTGAAGAAAGCCGTCACTGCCCTGCAGGCAACCGTCGCGGCCCAGCAGCGGCAGATCGACAAGCTCACCACGGCGCTCGGCAGCAACCCCGAGGACATCGCCGACAGGACCGCCAAGGCCGTCAGCGACAAAATCGACAAACTCGTCATCACCATGACCGCACAGGAGAAGGACACCGCCAAATGAGCGCCGACATGCAACAGCCCACCAGCGAGCAGATGCTCGCCGCCGAGAACAACACCATCACCACGGACACGAACACACCAGGCGTGGCCGACCACAAAGCCGCCGCGCAGATCGACGCAAGCAAGGGATACACCCCCGTGTTCAGCGAGACCATCCGAACGGTGATCTACGTCGTCGGCCTCGCCGCCGTACTCGCGGGTGGAGGCGTCGCCCTCGCGGGCCACGCCGACATCGGCGAATACATCATCTTCGCGGGCGGCGTGCTCACCGGCGGTTTCGGCGTCGCCTACAACCCTCTACGCATGGCCGGCAAATAATCTAGCCGGCCAACGTCACCGCGTCCAGGCCGACGCGCAGCCGGCTATCCGGCATCGCCACGTAGATTTGCGTGGTCTCCACGCTGCTATGTCCCAGCAGCTTCGAGACCAGCAGCAGATCGTGCGTGGTCTCGTACATGCGCGTGGCGTACCGGTGGCGCAGCGAGTGCGGCCCCCAACCGTCCGGCAGCAGCCGTGTGAGGTGGCGGGACACATACGATTTTTCGACGTGTCCCCGCCACCGGCCGGGGAACAGCCAACCGGGCGCGGCCGTTATCCGCTTCGCCAGGTCTTCGCTTATGGGCACTATGCGCTGTTTGTCGCCCTTGCCCCGCACTATCAGCGACGGGCCGGCGTCGCCTTCCAGCACGTCGCGCGAGTGGACGGCCGCGATTTCGGACAGTCTCAACCCGGCTTCGGCACCAAGGCGCAGCATGAGCCGTTCCACATCGTTCGCGGCGCACATGGCGGCGTATATGTGCGCGTCGGGGCACGGGCGGGGATGCGGCCGCGTCTTGCGCACCTTCGGCAGCGCGACCGCCGGATCGTCCGCGCGCCGGCCCGTGGCATGCAGCCACCGGAAAAAACCGACGAGCGTATTCCGATAGCCCTTGCGCGTCTCCGCCTTCCAGGACTGCGAGGCCGTCCAATGCACTAGATCCTCTGACGTCACGTCATAGGGCGATTTATCCAGGCACCGCGCCGCGTGCCCTATCTTGCACCGCCGCGTGTTGATCGTGTCCTGACTGAGACCCGCCGCCGTGAGCGATTCGAGCCATAGGGTGATTTCGTCCCGCCACTGAGCAGGGGGCAGCTTTTTGTGCATACTCACGGCCGGCATCCTTGGCGGCCGGCGGCATTACGCCGCTAGGATAAAATCAAATAATCGGGCTTCATGGATTTGAACCGTGGACCTCTGGGCAACAACGTTACCAGAGGTCCACGGTTCAAATCCATGCCCCGCTACCAATTGAAACCGGAAACCTTTTGGTTTCCGGTTTTTTCTAGGACGTTTCGCTCCTTTTATATAAAGTCCCCATACATATCGAACGCAACCGACGCGCACAAC
>OLNH01001063.1_pt1 | contig 16905 bp, 17 predicted proteins | sample 1643101 | NCBI WGS metagenome assembly OLNH01 (sample SAMEA3136758, study PRJEB25190) | human gut metagenome | biome: human gut; feature: human-associated habitat; material: faeces | place: Austria | collected 2013
TGAATGACTGGTAATCCATGCACAAAACGTGCACACATATGCCACAATTAAAGGTGCTATAATAGTATTATCAAAAGTAGCGGGAAACAGACAGAACAGCTACGACATGAGATTTCCTCCTGAAATCAATCCTTGAATGATGGTGTCTGGTTTCCCGTTTTAAATTAACTGTTTAGATCACTCGTTGAGTGGTCTTTTTATTTTGGAGGTGATGCATTGATTGACGTATCGACTAAGCAATCACGAGCTAGGTTCTATACTTCAAATGAATGGCGACGACTGAGGCAATCAATATTAGAACGCGATCACTTTGAGTGTCAGTGGTGTAAGGCGGAAGGTCGAGTGACAACCGACGCAGTGCTTGAAGTAGACCACATCAAAGAGCTAGTACAGTATCCAGAGTTAGCAATGGAACCAAGCAACCTAAGAACACTGTGCAAAGATTGTCATAACAAACGTCACAATCGTATGAATTACCGCGGTTCAGCTAAAAAAATAAAATGGCAGGACGAATGGTGGGGTTGAAAGCACCCCCCCCATGAAAAGTTTTCATAAAATTTACAGAAAATTTAACCGGTGGATGGGGTCAACTACGCAGATGTTCTTACTAAAAGTGCGTAACCCCTACCCCTGCCGAAACTAATACAAAGAAGGTGAGATTATTGTGGCGATTAGCGAACGAGATAAATTAGTGAACAAAGAAAAAAATAGATTAACGCAACTATTCAAAGATATTCCTGACGGAAAGAAAAAAGTAGTTGAAGGTTTGATTGTTCAAGCGGCACGCTTGCGGGTATCATTGGATGAATTATGGCAAGATTTGACGAATAATGGTGATTATGAAGAGTTCACCCAATCAGAAAAAACACCGTCATATGAACGAGAGCGTCCAGCAGCTAAATTATACAATGCCCGTGATCTTGCCTATCAGCGTATTATTAAGCAACTATCCGATCTGCTTCCTGAAGGTACTCCAAAACCAAATGATGGGCCTTCTGCTGATGGAAGTGATTTATTGTGATACCTTATTTTTTTGAAGAGTATGTGGATTTATATGAACGCGGAATTATTCCGTTTAATAAAGAACGTATTCAGCTTATTAACTATTTAAAAAATGAAGTCCTTGTTCGAGATGATATCTATTTTGATGAAGACATGATTCAAAACTTTATTAGATATGCCGAGAAGAATTTCTTCCCATTAGCCAAATATCAAAAATTTATCACACCTTTCATATTTCTTTATCGCAAAGAAGATGACGAGGTGTTTTTTGATGAGTTTTTAAACTCGATAGCGCGCGGGGGCGGAAAGAACGGTTTTATGTCTGCTAGAGATTCTTTCTTTATCAGCCCATTGCATGGGATAGAAAATTATGACGTTACCATAACGGCTAATTCTGAAAAACAAGGAAAAGTGAGTTTTAAGGAAGTTTACGAAACAGTTCAACGAAAAAGGTTAGAGCAACAGTTTTACCTAACAAAAATGGCAATCACCAATCGTGTGACAAATTCAATATTTAGTTATCGCACTAATAACCCAAAAACAATGGATAGTGCCCGTGATGGCTGTTTGGAATTTGACGAAATCCACATGTTTGAGAATTCAGATATTGTCGATATTCAGCGGAGTGGGTTAGGCAAGATTAAACACCCCCGCACTTTTTACAACGGGACAAACGGTCATGTAAGGGAAGGTTTTTATGATCGTATTTTGGAAAGAGCACAAAAAATATTTTCTGGCGAAGCGAAGAACGATCGCTTGTTTCCCTTCATCTGTAAATTAGACACCATCGATGAAATGGATAATCCGAAAATGTGGTCTAAAGCTAATCCGATGTTTGAAGAAGATTCACCCTATGCTAAACGATTGTACAGCACAGTGATGAAAGAATACTTGAAATTAGAGGAAGAGCCGTCGGGACGCAAGGAATTTGTTGTAAAACGAATGAATTTTACTGAAGGCGATGCCGAACGAGACGTAGCGACACATGAACAGTTGCTGGCGACAAAACAAAACATTGAAGTTCCAATGGGAACACATTGTGTTGCAGGGTTCGACTATGCAAGTATTCGGGATTTTGTCAGCGTGGGTTTATTGTTCAAAGTTGATGACAAATTTTATTGGCATCAGCACAGTTTTGCTAGAAAAAAATTCTTGGATTCCTTTAAATTGAAAGCACCAATTCGTGAATGGGAAGATGCCGGCTTGGTCACAATCGTTGATGAACCGTCTATTGATCCACAGCACCTCATCGACTGGCTAAATGAGCAGCGGACAAAATACTCAATTGATTTAGTCTGTGCGGATGGATTTCGAATGGACCTCTTAAAGCCGTTATTAGAAAAAGAAGGCTATACTTATGAATTTTTAAGAAATCCACGTGGTGTGCAAGCGAAGGTGGCACCGATTATCGAAGATGGCTTTGCTAATGAACGTTTCATTTTTGGTGATGATCCGATGATGCGTTGGTATGTGAATAATTCGTATATTAAAGAAGATTCGCTTGGAAATCGTACTTTTTTAAAAAAAGAATCAGTCAGACGGAAAACGGATGGCTTCCACGCCTTTATAGCTGCGCTTTATAAACGAGAATCGATTGAAGAAACAGCAAGCTTTTCTGAATTCATGGATTTGATGGATGATTTGGATTTTTAGGAGGGAAAATATGTACAAACCACAATATCTAAATGTTGACCGTCAAGAAAAAACGGTGATGGCCGGTAACACAGTTTATTTTCGCAAAGTTACCACTACGCCTCTAGGTTATCAAAAAAAGCCTCCCGAAAAAATTGCAAACAAATCGGGGCGAAGATTTGCCCGTTAATTGATAAGAGCAGAAAGGGGGTGGAGGAGTGGCAAAAGCATTGAGTTTTGCAGATATTTTCAAGCGAAACAAAGAATTAGAGTGGATGTGGGATTTAGAACTCGTAAACGAAACGTCTCAACGAGTGTATTTAAAAAAGATGGCGGTTGATTCAGTTTTAAACTTTGTCGGGCGAACAATGTCTACAGTTCAATTCAAATTTACTAAAGACAAAAAAGCGATTCATTCGCCTTGGGATTATATTTTGAATGTACGACCGAACAAGGATATGTCCGCTACACTATTTTGGCAGAAATTTATTTACAAGCTGATGTTTGATAACGAAGTTTTGGTCATATTAAGCGACGACAATCAGTTGTTAATCGCCGATGATTTTTATCGAGAAGAATATGCTCTTTATGATGATCAATTTAAAAATGTTATTGTTAAAGATTATGAATTTAAACGCTCGTTTTTGATGGAAGATGTGATTTATCTACAGTACAACAACGAGCAACTCGAAAAATTCACTGATGGTCTGTTTAATGACTACGGGGAATTATTCGGTAGAATGATTGAAATTTCGATGCGAAACAATCAGATTCGCGGGAGCGTATCTGTTGATACAACGGGTTCTTTTAACGATGACGAGAAAGATTCACGTAAGCAAAGACTTCAAAACTTTATTGACAAAATCTATAAAAGTTTCCGAACATCTTCGGTGGCAATTGTCCCAAAAATGAAGGGGTTCGAATACGAGGAGTATACTAACAAGCAAGGTGTAACTAATCAATCGCTGGATGAATTAGATCGTATGAAAAAATCATTGATTAATGATGTTGCCAGAATGATTGGTGTGCCTTCTGCTTTGATCATGGCAGAAAACGCTGAATTAGATAGCAATTTGGAAGCATACCGCAAATTATGTTTAGCACCGCTGATTCGTAAATTAGTAGATGAATTATCTGCAAAACTTATTTCGAAGTCTGAATATGAAGCAGGTCAGCGAATTGAAGTGCTAAATGTGTTATCACCGAATCTTTTTGATTTGGCCGAAGCAATCGACAAAATCGTGTCAAGTGGCGCATTTTATGTTGATGAGGTTCGAAACGAAGCGGGTTATGACGATTTGCCTGATAACGAAGGCAAACAAAGATTACGCACTAAAAACTATGAAGATGTGAAGGGTGGTGAAAGCGAGAATGACACTTAAAATCAAAGTAAATGGGCCTATTATTAGCAACGGCGACAAGTGGTTTTATGATTGGTTTGAAGAAGAAGCTACGTGCCCAAACGACGTGTTAGGTGCTCTAACCGATAATAATGAAGATGTTGAGCTATCAATTAATTCCTATGGCGGCTTACTTGATTCGGGTAATGAAATCTATACAGCGTTGCGAAACTATCCTGGTAAAGTTACCGCTAACGTTATTATGGCCGGTAGTGCAGCAAGTATTATTGCCATGAGTGCCGATGTGGTTAAGATGTCGCCTGTTGGGCAAATTATGATTCATAATGTTCAAATGGGTGCAGGCGGCGATTATCATGATATGGATAAAGCCAGCGAAATTTTACAAAAATCTAATAAATCTATTGCCTCAGCCTATGAAGCAAAGACAGGTAAAAGTCACGAAGAAATATTAGCTTTAATGGATCGTGAAACGTGGATGACTGCTCAAGAAGCAGTTGAATTGGGCTTTGCTGATGATGTTATGTTCGAAAGTCAAGAGAAACCATTGTTGGTTGCCAGTGGGGCAAATAACATGATTAATCCAAAAATTATTGCAAAAGTTCGCGAACTCAAAAATCAACAGGAAAAACCTGTTGCAGAAATAAAAGTTAATCTTGATGAAATTCACGGTTATATCGATGAAAAACTAAATGAAATTAAAAACAAAAAAGACGAACCAGTTAACGAATCACCGTTCACTAGGTTCTTTTTTTAATACAAAAAAATGGAGGAAAGATAATGAAATTGAACAATATGGAAAAGTTTAACGAAGCAAAAATGGCTTTTGTCAACTTAGTAAAATCTACTGATGACAAAGACAAGCAAGGAGAAGCCTATAACGACATGTTAAGTGCACTTGCTGAAGATGTGATGGCAGAAGCACGGAAAGAGGCGCGTAAAGAAGCTGAAAGTTATGCGATTGGTTCAGCCGCAGATGGTAAATTATCTGCTACTCAACGTAAATTTTTTAATGCTATCAATACAGAAGTCGGCTTTAAAGATGAAACGTTATTACCAGAGGAAACGATTGACCAAATTTTTGAAGATTTAACAACACAACATCCTTTATTAGCTGCAATTGGTTTAAAAAATGCGGGTCTGCGCTTGAAATTCTTGAAATCTGAAACAAGCGGTGTTGCTGTTTGGGGTAAAATTTTCGGTGAAATTAAAGGTCAATTGGATGCGACATTTAGCGATGAAGAAGCCATCTCTAATAAATTAACTGCTTTTGTTGTCATTCCGAAAGATTTAACTGATTTCGGTCCGGCGTGGGTTGAGCGATTTGTACGTTTGCAAATTACCGAAGTTTTCTCTTTGGCATTAGAAATTGCGTTTTTAGATGGCGACGGGCAAGATAAACCAATCGGTTTAAATCGTGACATCAAAAATGGTACCACTTCAAATGGCGTCACAACATATCCTAAAAAAGCTGCACAAGGCGAAATTACATTTGCTGATCCTAAAGCTACTGTTAAGGAATTGACTAAAGTGTTTAAATTCCATAGTACAAAAGAAAATGGTCAGCCTTTAACGATTTCTGGCTTAGTGACAATGGTAGTGAATCCAGAAGACGCTTGGGAAGTACGTGCACAATACACTCATTTGAACGCTGCAGGTGTTTATGTGACAGCCTTGCCATTTAATTTGAATATTGTTGAATCGATTGCCCAAACTGCAGGTGAAATTACAAGTTTTGTCAAAGGACGTTACGATGCGTATGTAGCTGGTGGTGTTAAAATTTCTAAATTTGACCAAACATTAGCACTGGAAGATTTGGAATTGTATGCAGCTAAACAGTTTGCTTTTGGTATGGCCAAAGATATTAAAGCAACGGCAGTGTGGACGTTAAAATTAACTGCTGAAGGTGAAACAGAAACACCCTAATCCAGCCACGCTAAAAGTGGCATTACCAGACGAAAATTGGACTATCGCTGAAATCAAAAAGTATCTTGATGATAACGGAATTACCTACAAATCATCAGATACAAAACCAACTCTGTTAAACAAAGTAGGTGGTTAGATGGATGAAGAATTATTAAAGGAATTCAAAGCTAGAATGAAAATTTATCATTCATCAGAAGATGATAATCTTAAAATGATTCTAGCTGCTTCCAAAGAAGAAATTCAGACCCTGGTAGGCAACTTTGTAATAGAAGAATACCCACGTGGGAAAGAGTTGATTTTTGAACGCGGGCGTTATGCATACAACGACCAATTAGAATATTTTTATCCCAACTTTCAAGAATCGATTCTGAATATTAGTTTTGATTTGATGGCAGGTGATGATGTTGGCGATTAGTCAAAATTACAAACGACCTAAGACTGGTGGTGCAGAACTTCGCACGCCGGTCTTTTTCTATGCCTATGTGCCAAATGAGGGGCCGTTTCCTGATGAATCACAAGAAAAGATACTGCATAAAGCCATGGCGGAGGTCTACAATCCTTCAATGAAAGATTGGGAGTTGCTCAATACAAAGAACACGAAACGTGCAGTCACAATTAATATTCGTGATCCATTAAATGAATATCAGCCAATAAACAAACATATTGTTGAGTTGCAAGACTTGCACTTTCTTGATGAGAAAGAAAAGTTTATTCGTTGGAATATCATCGACGTACAGCCAAATCCTAAAGATAGTCGATTCATCAAGATAATTTTAGGGGTGACATCATGAGCGTGTCTGTTAAAGGAACGGATGAGATTATCCGGAACATCGAAGCGAAGCTTGGTAAAAATCGCGCGAATCGTGTGATAAATAAGGCGTTACGAAAAACAGGTGAAAAAAACAAGCAAATTGTGAAGCAACAAGTATCGAGCTATATCGATACCGGTAAAACGCATGATTTAGTTATTACCAGTAACGTCAAGAACAATCCTAAGCGAGTGGAAACAGGGTGGGCTAGTAAAGAACGCGCTCCACTCGTTCACTTGAATGAATTTGGTTACACCCGCAATGGTCGTTATATTCGTCCACGCGGATTTGGCAAGTTACAGGGTGCTGTAGATAAAATACAAGGTTCTGCGTTTAACCAAATGCGTGCAGAGTTAGAGGAGTTGGGTCGATGAAATATATGATGATGGAAGTTTACGAAGCTTTAAAAAACGATATCACTATAGCGAGCCTCGTTGATAGCGATAGAATCAAATTTTTTGAAGCACCTGAAACGTTAGACACATCTAAACCGTTTATCATTATTGATTCTGCTTTAGGTCCCTCTACTTCTGCTTACTTTGCAGCGAATAAGGAAATGTCGAAGCAATTTAGTTATCAGATCAATGTAGAATCTACTAATTATTTAACGACTAAAAAAATTGCAAAAGCAGTACAAGACGTCATGCGAAAAATGGAATTTGGCCAGCTTGCGGGCGGCTTAGATACTTATTTTGCAGAAACAAGACGATACGTTGATGCACGACGATATCGAAAAAATACAAAAATACACGATACAGATTATTAGGGGGAATTAATAAATGGAAACTTATGGTTTTGATAAACTTTCAATTCGAGTTTTAAAAAATGACTTAACACCGGACACTACAAAAAAAATTCATGTGCTGGACGGAACACCTAAAGAAGGTGGGCCAACAGCAATGGAATTGACTGGACTTTCAAAAGAAGCCCAAAAAGTCTTTGCTGGTGACCGCGAATACTATATTGTACGAAAAGGTACAGGGAATGTAGCATCAAACTTCGGATTACTGGATGTTCCGTTTGCAATTGAACAAGAACTACTTGGATTAGTAACGTTTGGAACGGGCGGTGGTATTGATGGATTTGGTAAAAATACTGAAGCGCCTTATTGTGCAGCAGTAGCTGAATCAGAAGACTTATATGGGGAACCTGTCGCATTTGCGTTTTTAGCAGGTTCTTTTAATCGCGATGGGTTCTCGCTTGCAACCAAAAATGATGAAGACTTTAATCCTGAAGCTGGTGAATATGTCTACAATGCGATGTCACGTGATATTACGATTGATACAAAAACCGAATCAATGACAGTAATGCGAGCTTTTGGGAAAGAAAACGTGGAATCGTTAAAAACAGCGGTTTTGGGAACTGAAACACCAAGCGGAGAATAATAAATTAGGAGGCTAATCAGAAATGATTAGTCTCTCTTTTTTTGGAGGAAAATTTATGGATAAGACAATTAAATTGAAATTGCGCATGAAAAACGGTGTCGTTAAAACCTTTATGACAGATTTTGTTCCTTTTTCAAAACGGCAGGAATATATCCGAAAAGAAGCTGAATTAGAGGAGCGAAAAGACAAAGAAGGGAACCCAATCATTCCAACACAAAATGATTATTCGGAACTTCAAGCAGAATTTGTGGCTGGGTTATTTGATGATAAAGAAGTTACTGGAAAAACAATTTTAAATGGAATTGATACTTTGGAAAGCGATCAGATCATGGAAATTATTCGCTATAGGGTTCTTGGCTTCTCAAAAGAAGAGGAAGAAGCCGCAAAAAAAGCACTGGCGGAGGAACTCTTACTTGGCGAGAATTCTACGATCTAAATCTGGAGTTTGTCCGCGAAGTAATTGGAAGTACGAATATGGGAATTCGAGATTTGATGGAAACGGATTGTATAGATGTGGATGAAATCTTACTTGCATCTTCCAATAAGAATAAAAAGAAGAAAAAAGATATTAAACCGTTAGCGGAACTTGTTAAAGGGGGTGCCTGAATATGTCTGGTGGAACACCATTAGGAAATATGGTCATAAAATTAGGTTTAGATGATGCTGATTTTGGAAGAGGTGTTGCTAACTCCCAAAAACAAGTGCGCTATTTGGCTAAAGAAATGCAAGCAAATATGAAGATTGCTGACATGGCAGGTAACTCACTTGGTAAATTGCAATCTAAATTTAGCTCGCTTACTAATATTGTTCAAGCGCAAGAAAAACAAGTCAATGCGCTTAAAACAGCATATGATAAATCTTTTGACGATAATGGCAAAGCTACAGAAGCTACGAAGCGATATGCTGCACAATTGCAAGAAGCAAATGGAAAATTGGCTAACTACAAGCAACAATTAATTCAATCCGCTGGTGCTTTAGCCGAGTACAAGGTTAAAAATGAAGGTTTAACAGGTGCGATTTATAAAGGCTCCGAAAAGATGATTTCTGCCGGAGATAAAATGGCCTCTGTTGGTGGCAAACTCACTACAGGCTTAACATTGCCGATTGCCGGCGCCGCACTCGCTGTTGGTAAAGCGGCCATTTCATGGGAATCCGCCTTTGCTGGTGTCAAAAAGACAAATGATGAAGTCATTAACTCCACTGGTCAAGTCGTGTATTCATACAAAGATTTAGAAAATGGATTAAGAGGGTTAGCTAAAGAACTTCCAGCAAGTCACGCTGAAATTGCAAATGTTGCGGAAGCTGCTGGACAGTTAGGTATTCAAACGCCTAACGTTGTTGGATTCACAAAAACAATGATTGATTTAGGTGAATCAACGAACATGAGTGCTCAAACCGCTGCTACTTCTTTGGCGCGTTTTGCTAATATCACCCAGATGTCTCAAAAAGATTTTGATCGTTTAGGCTCTGTAATCGTTGATTTAGGGAATAATTTTGCCACCACGGAATCAGAAATTACAGAAATGGGTCTACGATTAGCCGGTGCTGGTAAGCAAGTAGGTATGTCGCAAGGCGAAATTATGGGTCTTGCTACGGCATTAAGTTCTGTGGGTATTGAAGCAGAAGCCGGTGGTTCTGCATTTTCAAAAGTAATGGTAAATATGCAGTTAGCTGTAGAAAACGGTGTAGGTGCGTTTGACAAATTATCCGCTATGGGTTCGAAAGCCGGTCTCTCTCTATCAGATATTTCAAAAGCGGTTTTAGATGGCGGTAAAAATCTTAAATCTACTGCGGGTCAAATGGGATTGACAAATACACAACTTCGCTCGATGTATAAAGAAGCAGATAAATCAGCAATTGCTTTAGAGAATTTTTCAAAAGTTGCCGGCTTAACAAATGCAGAATTTGCAGACTTGTTTAAAAAGGACCCTTCAAAAGCAATTATGAAATTCGTTGAAGGTCTATCCCATGCGGAAGAAAAAGGAACTTCTGCCATTAAAGTCTTAAATGACATGGATATTAAAGAAGTTCGTCTACGTGATAGCTTACTTCGTGCTGCAAATGCGAGTGGCGTATTTGGTGATGCGATTGAGATGGGGAACAAAGCGTGGAAAGAAAATACTGCGTTAACTACTGAAGCCAGCAAGCGTTACGAAACCACAGAATCAAAGTTAAAAATGCTGAAAAACGAAGCTGTGGATGCTGCGATTGAATTGGGTGGTCCACTTATCGATGCATTACGTGATGGCCTCCAAGCTAGTAAGCCTCTTATAAAAGGCTTGGGAGATTTAGCTAAATCATTTAGCTCGTTAGATAAAGAGCAACAAAAAAATATTATTAAATGGGTAGGTATAGCTGCCGCAGCAGGTCCGGTTTTATCAATCGCGGGGAAATTAACCGGTGGAATTGGCAAACTGGGTAAGTCATTCATTGATTTGACAGCTAGCATGGCGAAGAAAAAAGCTATGACGGCTATGGCTGCTGAAATGGCTTCGGGTGCTGTATCTGCCACATCAATGGGTACTGCTGTAGCTGGCGCAGGAACGAAAGTTGGTTTGTTTGGTAAATTAGCTGGCTTGGCTGGCGGTAAAGCCGGCGTGGGTGCTTTAACAGCTGGGTTATCTGGCGTTGCGGTTCCTGCAGCGATTGCTGTTGGCGGTGTAGCTGCTGTAGGTGTTGCCCTTTATGCAGCGAATAAAGCTTACGAATCAAATCAATTAGCTGGTGCACGCTGGGGTACAAAAGTTACTAAAGAACAGGATAAAGTAATTAAAAAAGCTTACGAATTAAACGAAAAAGCTTCTACGTATGTCAACGAATACGCTGATGGAATTGTTAGTTCTGCTGAAAAGGCTAAAAAGGCCAATCAAGAAATTGTTGATTCTATTCAAAAAGTTTTAGATAAAGAAATTGAACGTAAGAAGAAAGCTGTTGAAAATATAGCAGACGATGCGGAAAAGAAAAAAGCTGAAAATTATATTAAATGGCAAGAAACAGTTAATAAAGCAGAAGTACAGCAAGCACAAAAGAAAGTTGATGCAATCAATCAGATACTAATAAATGCATCAAAAAATAATCGTAATCTATCAAATGAAGAACGACAATTTATTGCGAACAACTATAAACTCTTAAGTCAAGATCAGTTGAAGGCGGCAGGTTTTAGTAAAAAACAACGTTTGGCGATTGAAACTGCCTATCAAGCGGATATGTCTAAGCTGAACTACAAGGATTTGTCAAAACGGCAAGAAACTTTGCAAAATGCGTTGAAAGACGAAAAATCAGCGTATGAGAAACAAGTAGAAAGTTTAAAAACAATCTATGCTAAAAATCCACAGGCGCTTAAAGCTTCGATGGATAAATTAAATAAAGAATACAAGCAATCTACTGATACTTTAGTGACAGGATTAGCCAAAGTATTTCAAGCGCAAGGCAAAGATATTTCTCAACTGTCAGAAGTTTGGAAAGCGTATGGCTATACCACCGATGAAGTGTTATCTCTAGTCAATACGTCCGTTAAAGCATCGTCAGATAACTTAGATTTACTTGCTAAAGGGACAAGTGAAGCAGATATGGCATGGAATGCACTGGCGCTAGACCCCAAAACAGGCGAAGTCAAAACGAATATGGCTGAAACCTTAGTAGATATGGCAAAAACTGACGAAGGTTGGCAGCAACTGAAATTCATGTTGAAAAATGCCGATATTGAATCTAACGCCAAAGAAGAAGTTGCGGTTGCAATGGGTCTTGCTGGCAAGTGGAACCTCATGTATATGTCAGACAAACTTTTAACAGTTAATGGAGACGAAGCAAAAGTAGCATTATACGACACTATTGATGAGTTAAAAGCTTGGAACGAGTATGAAGCTGATCGCAAAATTCTTGGTGCAGATAACGCGGATGTCATATGGAAACTAATAGATTCAGAAGATAAGCTCAATGTTTGGAACACTATTCCAGCTTCTGATAAGAAATTACTTGCAGACAATACGGACTTTCTTTCTAAACTGCTCAATTCTGAAGAAGCTTTAAATCAATGGAAATCATTACCAGATTCTCAAAAGAAAATGCTTGCTGATAATTCTGATTTATTGGGCAAAGTATTTGCTTCCACAGAATCCTTTAATGCGTGGGGGAAATTACCTGAGCCAATAAAACAAATGTTGGGGAATAACCAAGATATTTTGGCGAAAGTTAAAGACGGAACTATATCTTTGCGAGATTATCAAAAAATAGAGCCAAACATTAAAAAACTTTTAGGTGATAGTAGTAGCGTTGTGAATGCTTCGAAATCTGGTGAAAAATCATTAAGGAGTTATCACGCGAATAACCCAGCAAAGAAAATCTTGCAAGGAACGTCTGCTAGTACACAAGCGGCCGCTAAGGCTGGTGAAGGGGCATTAAATCGATACCGTGGAAATAATCCTGCTCTAAAAAAATTACTAGGAAATTCAAGTAGTGTAGTTAGTGCATCGAATACGGGTGGGGGAGCTCTTAACCGCTTTAGAAATAACAATCCTGGTTCAAAAAATTTAAGAGCGATTGATAATGCTTCTGATCCCGCTAGATCAGCGATTGGCGCGGTTAATAACTTTAAGTCTGGTCCTTCTGTTATCACTAAAACACTAAATGTTGTTGCCAATTTAGGCAAAGGTGTAGCAAAGGTTTTAGGATTTGAAAAAGGTACTAATTACCATTTGGGCGGCCCAGCAATCGTAAATGACCAAAAAGGATTAACTTACAAAGAGTTAGTTTTGCCGAAAGGTGGCGTTCCATTCATTCCAGATGGACGGGATGTATTCCTTCCTAATCTACCGAAAGGCTCTAAAATCATTCCAGCTCGTCAAACTAAAAAATTAGTACCACATTATAAAGACGGAGTGGGTGTTCCTAAAAATTCTACACTGGTTCGTAATTTGGAAAGTGTTAGAAATGACCGCATGAATGAACTAAATACAAAAATAATTGTGGATAATAGCAGCTTGGAAGTGAAATTTGACAAAATGATTCGACTGTTGGAATTGCTTGTTAAAAAACCTAATATTGCCAAGGCTGTTTTAGATAGTGAAATGATTTCTGAAATTGCGGATACAAATTTAGGTAATCATTTAACGAAACTAAACTATATGGGAGGTAACTAAGAGTGTTTTACAAAGTACAATTAAATCAAAATGGCGAATGGTTTGATCCGCAACAACGCATGAGAATTGTCTTTAAAAATATTATTAGACAATCTCCCGTGTATGAAGTTGAGTATGTAGATTTTGCTGGGACTAATGGTTCTCGTGAAGCCGCCAGTTCATTTAGACCATTTGAATTAGTTTTCGAAATTGATTTGTTTTTTGATGACGAAAACGATAAGGAGCTTTTAGAAACTGAAATGCATCAATTATTTTTCCCGGGGTATCCATATTATCTCAATCATGATTTGGCACCAGGTAAAATGTTTCTCGTAAACCCTATTAGTTTGGAATTGCAGGAAGAAATCATTGCTCCAAATTATGCAAATTACAAAGTAACATTAAATGCATTTCGAGGATATGCCGAATCCCTTACAACCACGCTCACTGATTTTAGCTTAGATGAAGAATGGCAATTCTCGCAAGGACTCATAGCGGAAGATTACAAATATACGCATAATACAAGTCGTTTTGTTATTTATAATGCAGGTGATTTCGCGGTTGACCCGCGTGAACACTATTTAAAAATTAAAATCGAAGGTATGTCAGATGGTAAGTTGACGCTTTTCAATCGGACGACTGGCGAGCGATTCAGTTATAACGGAACCCTGCATTCCGAACGTGGGGAGACGCTGACACTTGACGGTGTGTATCCGCTCAAAAACGGTGTCCACTGTGGTTTGGATACTAATCACGGCTTAATCACACTTCTGCCAGGTGCGAATGAAATTGAAATCTCGAATGTCTCACGAATTAAAACTTCCTGGGACTTTCGGTTTTTGTATAAGTAGGTGGCGACTATGGATATTATTATTCGCAACTATCAAAAAACGATTGAGGAGATTCTTGTTGGAATTGACAAGGACTCTTTTTTTACTAATTGGCAGGAAAACGAAGCGTGGGAAGTTAGTTTTACCACTTCTCGAAACGAGCGAAACAGCTATACATTTGATCTGATTGATTACGAGGGTTCCGTCATTTTAGACGGTGAAGAATATGTGATTAAAGAGCTAAAATCGTATGCTGTCGGAAGGCAGGTATACAAAGATGTTGCAGCAACGCACGTCTACTACACGATTCAGGACGGCTACCAGTACGACACGCTGACCGGCACATTGTCTATTAATCAATGTCTGGCGCATATCTTTAAAAACGATACAAGAGGCTTTAGTTATGAGGTCATTAATACAAACGGCATTATTAGTCGTGTGGAACAGGAAAATTTTGGCAATGGCGATTATTTAAATTTAATCAACGAAGTGTTAAAAGACTATGATGTTGTCGTGTTACCGACGAACCGCCATCTGCGGTTTTATCCACGTAGTTACTACGGACATGACACACAAAAACAGATACGATTCAAGCACAATACAGATGAAGTGCATTTTAATATTGATACATTCGCACTGAAAACGCAGATAAAAGGTTTTGGGAAGAAAAAAGAAGAATCTGCCGGTGGTGGCTACTATTTTAGTCCGATCACCTACACCAGCCCGAAATCTTCTCAGTGGGGTGTACGTATTCAAAATCCTGTCGAAGATGACCGCTACACAATCGCATCAAATATGACGGCACGACTTAAAAAAGATCTGCATGATTATCCAGATATTAGCGGTACGGTCACACTCAAATGGGCAATTGATGTCAGTCCAGGCGACCGTGTGACGTTTGTTTATGAGCCGCTAAACATTTCCGAAATTATACAGATTGTTGGAATTAAACAGTATCCGATGATTCCAAACAAACCGCCAGAAGTGGCGCTAAGCAACACCAAAAAGACCATGACATCAATTTTGGCGCAACTAGCCAAGAGAGGAGTGAAATGATGGGCCTTACCAAGTTAATAAAAAATCGAATTAGTTCCGAATGGAAGAAAGTTTTTAATGACAACGTGGATTATTTAAATGGATTGGAAACACGAGTTGATCAAAAAAACAAAGCGACGAATAAACGAATCGATAATCTCGTCCTAAATGCTGGCGGCGACAGTCCAAATGAAGTCGTGGACGCGCGGGTCAACACTGACGGCGTGATTTTTGAAACGCTTCGAGAACGGTTGGCGGCTGGGGAAGAATTGACTAAAGAGGAACTAACACTAGTAAATCAGTTGATCAAAAATCAAAGCGAAGCTATCACTCAGTTAAATTCAACGATTCAAGAACTCTATGGAGGATCTGGCGGCTCGATCTCGTTGTTTGTTTCAGCGGTATTAGGAAACGACACGACTGCTGACGGTACAGAGTCTAAACCGTTTAAAACGATTCAGGCGGCGATTAATAGTCTGCCATTGCTTTCTACCACAAAATTCTATATCTATGTGGAACCAGGCGTGTATCTGGAAGATGTCGTGATTTCCAATATCACAAGTGGCAAGATTGAGATCGTAGCAACGAACCTTTCGGTAGTAGATGCTTCAGTCGGAGATACCGGCGTTTTTGTGAGGTCAGTTTTATTCATTGATTGTGGAATGTACTGTGCGGTCAGAGGATTCACACAAACAGATGTAGCGAATTCACCGAAACGTTTTATTTATTTCCACGGTGCTATGTACGGCGCTGCAGAGGGATGCCGGGCGGTTCAAAACACGAAAAATATCGATGGCTATACAGCATTTGGATGGGAGCGATGTGTTTCTGGAAATATTTACAGTTGCCACGCTTCAAACCAATATTATGCGCTCAAAGGCGCTTTTGGAACGGGCGTGAGAATTTCAGACTCCGTTTCAGGAACAGAAAACAATATAGTATATCGATCAGAAGGATCAACTATTTATCGTTCCGCCGGTGCCTCGATCAGCGGTACCACGATGGAATCTAAAACTTTTGGTGGGCAGGTGTTCGCATGATGAACGAAGATAACAAGATTTTTAAAACAAATGAATTTTCAATAGAAGTAAGCCCGGTAGAGAATACAACACAAGCTAAAAATGTGCAGTATTTTTCGTATGATGAGAATAGCGGCCTCCAGCTGATCCATATTTTGATGGATGGCAAGCCGCTTGATTTACCCAACGGAACAGAAATCCGACTTTCTGCCGTCAAACTCAATAATCAAAATCAAAAATTGATCTATACTCCTGAAATTGTTGATCCTCTGAAGGGAATCGTCTCTTTCGTTATCCCACGAGAGTTTTTAGGATATCAGGGGCAGATTCGATGCGGGCTATATATCAATTTTTCAAACAATCAAACGATGCACGTTGGGTATTTCTACATCAACATGGGGGTATCCGATATTGACACAAACCTAACGGAATTCACCGAGGATTTTTGGCAAGGATGGAGCGAATTTGAAGCTGGTTCGACTGCTAAAATGCGACAGTTAGAGCGGCGAATTGACGAGCAAACCGAAATTTTTAATAACGCTGATGTTTATAATAAAGCTGAAATTGAAGATAAGCTAGAACCGTTTGCGCTTCGAACGGATATTAAAACATTAGAAACTAGCAAAGCGGATAAGACGGATGTTAATCAGGCGTTAAATCAAGTTAATGATAGAATCAGCAATATTCCAAAAGGTAGTCCCTCTGGAACCTACGCTACTTTAGCTGCTTTAAAAACGGCTTATCCAAAAGGCAATGCTAACACCTATGTAGTAACCTCCGATGGCAAGTGGT
>OLNH01001065.1_pt1 | contig 16902 bp, 19 predicted proteins | sample 1643101 | NCBI WGS metagenome assembly OLNH01 (sample SAMEA3136758, study PRJEB25190) | human gut metagenome | biome: human gut; feature: human-associated habitat; material: faeces | place: Austria | collected 2013
TCGCGCTTCATTGCTATCAATGTCACAACAATTGAGAGTATACACGACCTCTCAGGAAAATGCAAGTGTTTTTTTCACTTTTTTTGATATTTTTTTGTACTTGCTTCTGTACAATTTTTTGTTATCCTGTCTGGTACAATCTTCCCATTTTTCTATTGCCTGCTGCCGGCAGGTCACGTTTAAATGAGTTTCTTCTATATTAATATGTTTTTATCTGCATTTTTCTATCTTCCGTTCAGGAGCTGTTCGCTGCGATCCTGGACGGAGGACTTTATTATATCATGGAACTATTGTGAAATAATTTCATATGACATAATAAAACAGGATCAGCACTTCCCTGGTTCTATCCCAGCGGAAACTGACCCTGTCTCATTTCGTCTTTATTCTTCTGTAGGGAGCTTCTTCTCCTCTGCTATAATATCTGAATAATCAAATAATGTAACCTTCGTCACATCATCCTTAATGATCTCCGGTGCATCTCCCTGATTCTTGGCTGCATCAGCGATCTGTGCTGCTGACCATACCGGAACAGCCATACGTTTGATCAGGATCTCCTCATCTTCTTCCGGGGAAGTTTCTTTTCTCTTATCCTCCTCCATCATCGCTCTGAGTGTTTCCTTTACTTTCGGAACGATCATTGCAGTATCACTGCTTACTTTCTGTCCCTGAACAGGCACTGGTTTCTCTTCCGGTTCATCTGCAGTCGCTGCTGCGATCTCCTTCTTCAGAAGTTCATGAGCCTCGCTGGTGGCAGTCTGTACAGTAACCGGTCTTTCATTTACTTCCGGTTCCAGTTCATCCTCATAAATCTCATCCACGAAACCGCCTGTTTTTATTTTCTTTCTTTTGGCTTTCTTTTCTTTCTTACGCTGTTTGTCTTCCTGTTTGATCTGGCGCTCTTCTTCTTTATAACGGCGCTCTCTTGCTTTCTCTTCCTTTTTCAGCTCTTTCTTGCTCTTAACATAACCCGGTTCCGGATCCTCATCCTCATAATCATCCTGAGGTTCTTTCTTCCAGAGCTCGGCAATGATATAAAGAATGATAAGAAACAGTACTGCAAGTCCAAGAATGATCAATCCCTCTATACTTTCGGTAGCGATCAGCAGATATCCTACATATCCTACAGTTATCACAGCTTTCGGAATGTAATCCTTCACTTCCACACTGATAGTCTCACCGCTTGCATCTGTCTTGTCGATTACTTTGAAAATATGGTTTTCCTGATCCATTTCTGTGATCATATATTTATATGCTGCTGATTCGCCCTGATACAGGATATAATCTCCTACAGCAGCGCTTTCTGTTTTCACCGGAATTGCATAGGTAACGGATCCCATCGGCAGATTCGTATCCTTACTTGAATCATCCATGATCTCTGTAGTGATTCCCAGGAACGGCGGAACTGCCAGACCGACAACGCATACAATAGTACATATGACAATAAAGTGTACGATAAACTTTAAAACTTTCGACATCTGTAATGCTCCTCATTTCTTTTATTCTGTTGGTTCATTTCTTTATTACCTGCTTTGGTTTACAGCACTCTCATTATACCCTGTTTTTTTTCTATGGTCAACTTATAAAAAGCACCTGAAAAGCGGTCTTCCTTTCCAGATGCTTTTTGTATTTATGACTGATCCTATGATTACTGATTACTGAGATAATGCTCAATACTGTTCATGGCAGCTTCTTCATCTTCACCATTAACAGAAAGTGTAATTTCTTCTCCGGCATCCAGTCCCAGAGTCATCATTCCCATAATACTTTTGGCATTTACACGTTTCTTGCCAATCTCAACATATATTTCACTGTTAAACTGGCTTGCTACCTGAACCAGCTGTGCCACAGGGCGTGCCTCCAGTCCGGTAGATAAGTTAATGGTGATCGGTTTTTTAATCATAATAATTCTCCTCCTTGTTTCTCCCGCAGTTCGTCAGCCAATGCACTCAACTTCCTTAATCTGTGATTGACTCCCGATTTGCCCACCTGCGGGCTCAACATCATTCCTAATTCTTTTAATGTAGCTTCCGGATATTGCATCCGGAGTTCTGCAATCTGTGCAAGTCCTTCATTAAGCTGTTCAAATCCCAGTTTCTGCTGAATCAGCTTAATATCCTCCATCTGCTTGACAGCTGCATTTACTGTTTTATTAATATTCGCAGTTTCACAGTTAACTTTTCTGTTTACGGAATTCCTCATTTCTTTCAGTATGCGGATGTTCTCCAGGTCCATCAATGCTACATTGGCTTCCATAACAGCAAGCATATCAACAATCTGTGCACCCTCTTTCACATAGACCACATGTGATTTCTTTCGCTGCACGATCTTAGCATCTACCGAAAAACTGCGGATGATCGTCTGTAACTGCTCCGCTCTCCTTACATCAGGACAAACAATCTCAAAGTGATATCCTTTCTCAGGATCACTGATTGAACCCGACGCTAAGAAAGCACCCCTGATAAACGCCCGTTTACAGCAATTCTGCTGTGCCACCAGCATATCTGCCACTATAAGCGTACCGTGGTCAACACTGTCCGTGGTCAGTTTCAAAGCCTGAAGGATTACCTGGATCTCTTTAGGCTCAGATATTTCAATTACATATACCTTTACCCGTTTCAGGTGACTGTTCTCACGTACAGATATTTCTGTCTCTATATTAAATGTTTTTTGCAATAATGTAAAGCACTTTCTTGCAACTACTTCATTTTCCGTCTGGATCTTCAGTATATCTCCCTGTGGAAAATGCCCCATTCTCCCGCAGGAACCTATGATAGCTGCCAGTTCTGCGATCCTGCAGTGTCTGGCATTTCCAATCTGTCTGGAAAGTTCTTCTTTCACCATCCCCGAAAAAGACATCTCTCCTGTATCATCCTTCCTGTTTTTTTAGCAGGCGGTCCTTCTCCGCATCTCTGTGTTCCAGCCTGAATCCATATTTCGTATTCTTTGAAAGTCTGGAATACAGTTCCCGTGCCAGTGTAACAGAACGATGTTTGCCGCCTGTACACCCGATTGCGATCACCAGATTTGTCTTTCCCTCTTTTACGTAATTTGGAATAAGGAAAGTGATCATATCTTCCAGCTTATCTGCAAATGCCACCGCTGTATCGCAGTCCATTACATAATTAAAAACACGGTCATCCAAACCGGTCAGCGGTCTGAGTTCATCCACATAATATGGGTTCGGCAGGAAACGCACATCAAACACGAGATCTGCATCTGCCGGTATTCCATATTTAAAACCAAATGACAATACAGAGATCATCATATTACAGAACTCTTGATTGTCTACAAAGATCCTTTCAATCTCCTGCTTCAGTTCTCTTGTCAGCAGATGGCTGGTATCGATGATATAATCTGCACGATTCTTCAGGAAGCGCATCTTCTCTCTCTCGAGACGAATGCCGTCATCTACTCTTCCACCCATGGCAAGAGGATGACTTCTTCGTGTTTCCTTATATCGCTTGACAAGCACACTGTCCTCTGCATCCAGAAACAGAATCTCAAAATCATATCCTGCGGTTTTCATTCTGTCCAGAACAATTTCCAGTTCATCCAGGGAGCGACCGCTTCTCGCATCGATCCCCAGTGCCACATTCTGCACATCCTCTCCATGTATCTCCGGCATCAGTGACGCGAATTTCTCCAGCAGTGGAATCGGAAGATTATCTACGCAAAAATAATTTGCATCTTCCAGCATCTTCAAAGCTGCTGTTTTTCCTGCCCCTGATACTCCTGTAACTATTACAAAACGCATCTCTTATCTCCTGTCACTTTATATTCAGTCCAAATGCATCTCCGAAATTTCCCAGAAACTTCACTTCTGGTTCAAGAGTTACGCCAAACTGTTCTTTTACCTTATCCTGTACATCTTTCATAAGTCTGCACACATCTGCTGCAGTTGCATTGTCTTTATTGATCACAAATCCACAGTGTTTCTCAGCCACCTGTGCACCGCCCGTCTGATATCCCCTCAGACCTGCATCCATGATCAGCTTGCCTGCAAAATACCCCTCCGGACGCTTAAATGTACTTCCTGCGCTCGGAAATTCCAGAGGCTGTTTGCCGACTCTCTGCTCAGTCAGTTCTTTCATTCTGGTCTTTATTGCTTCCTGGTCACCCTTTTCAAGCTCGATTACTGCTCCCAGCACCAGATAACCGTTTGTTTTTACAACACTTGTGCGGTATCCCATCTCAAGCTTCTCTGCCGGAAGAGTAAGAATCTCTCCGTTACCAGTCATAACCGTAACTTCTTTCAGCACATCTTTCATCTCTCCGCCATATGCACCTGCATTCATCACGACCGCACCGCCAAGTGTACCTGGAATACCGCCTGCAAACTCAAAACCTGTAAGTGATGCATTCTTAGCCGCTGATGCTATCTGGGAAAGCAAAGCACCCGCATTTGCACGGATCACATTTCCCTCAACAGAAATATCGCCGTAATTTCTGTAAAGCTGTATGATCACACCTCTGTATCCCTCATCACTGACCAGAAGATTGCTTCCATTGCCAAGGATAAAATACGGCAGTGATTCTTCTTTACATATCTCAATGATCCCTTTCACCTCTTTCGGAGAAGATGGCATTAAAAAGTAATCTGCCGGACCGCCGATGCGAAATGTTGTATGGCGCTTCATTGGTTCATCTGCTTTAACCTTCTCTTCTCCCAGCAGATTATTAAATTTCTCTATTACATTCTGATTCACAGATTTTATTCCTCTATCTTTCTATCTTATTTCCTGTTCTGTTTTATATTCTTTTATTATCATTCACAGCTAAAATATCCTGAAAGCAGCAGCTTTCTGCTCTCTTAAGTTCCTGTATTGTCTACATCATCTTATCTTCCTGTATTTTATCCGGGATATGCTTCCTGATTTTCCCAGCAGTTCCCTGACTACCATACCTGCAAGCAACATCCCCGCTGTTCCCGGTACAAAAGAAATACTTCCATGCGTCTGTACATCCGCAGTTCTCTCCCTAGAACACAGCACTTTCACTCTGCGGATCCCTTTTCTGCGCAGCTCCGCTCTTATCCGTTTTGCCATTGGACACATTTTGCTTCTGGAAATATCCATAATCTCCAGCCTTGACGGATCCAGCTTATCCTCCAGATCCATGCAGGATATGACAGGCACCCCACAGGCCTTCGCATTCTCGATCAGCAGAACCTTAGACTCTACAGTATTCATTGTATCTATTATATAATCATAATTTTTCAGATCAAACATCCCTGCAGTCTCGGCATTATAAAACGTCTCATATGTGTGTACCAAAATACCTTCATCAATATCTCTGATCCTCATCTTGGCAATCTGAACATTGCTTCTGCCAACAGTGGACCGCAGTGCATACAGCTGTCTGTTGATGTCCGTAACAGACACCGTTCCATTATCTACAAGCGTAAGACTCGCCACCCCGCATCTGGCCAGAGCCTCTGCAGTAAAAGAGCCGGTCCCGCCAAGTCCAAAAACAGCGATCCTTGCCCGGCTCAGCTTATCAGCACCTGCATCTCCAAGAAGCATCTCCATTCTGGAAAAAGCATCCGGCATACAAAAAAACCTCCTACGAATCATTATCTGTATAGGACATTATACTATCTCTGTGCTCAAAAGTACAGTTCTTCATAGATTCTTTAGAATTGACGCATATTATTTTATAATTCCGCCATAATACATATCACAATCTTTTAGTCAGAACAACTCAGGAGGCAGCTATGCTACAGCAGATTTTTCTCGGATTTCTCGGACTTTGTTCCGGTTTTATCATTGCAGGAGGACTGGTCGGTCTTCTGATCGGTCTTTCTATTGTTCCCAGATATGCAGGCATTACTCATACTGCTGACCATATGATGCTGTATGAAGATATCACTCTGCTCGGGACAGAACTTGGAAATCTGTTCTACCTTTTTCACTGGAAAATCCCTCTCGGTACTCCGTTTCTGATCCTGTATGGACTCTTTTCCGGAATCTTTCTCGGAGGATGGATCATGGCACTTGCAGAAATGGCAGACATCTTTCCCATCTTTGCACGCAGGATCCGTTTCCAGCGCGGACTTTCCTTTACAATCCTGTGCGTTGCATTCGGAAAGACTATCGGCTCGCTGATTTACTATTATAATGGATGGATTCCATAATTTCCAGTTGAATTTATCGTCAGGCAAATATTCTTAATATGATCAGACAGCAAATCGGATAATCATATCTGCCAACCTAAAAGAAAGGAACATTCTTATGTCAGACAATCATTCATCTCAGCAGAAACAAAAGCAATACGAAGACTATGTAAAAAAGATCACTCCCGTCCACAGCCTTGGCCTTAACATGTGTAAAGCATTTTTCACAGGCGGGATCATCTGTGTTCTGGGGCAGTTTATCCTAAATTATGCCGGAAAGCTCGGGCTTGACAAAGAGACTTCCGGTTCCTGGTGTTCTCTTATCCTGATACTTATCAGTGTCATCCTCACCGGCTGTAATCTCTATTCCAAAATCGGGAAATTCGGAGGAGCCGGAGGACTTGTTCCGATTACCGGATTCGCCAATTCCGTCGCAGCATCTGCTATTGAATACAAAGCAGAGGGACAGGTATTCGGCATCGGCTGTAAGATTTTTACCATTGCAGGACCTGTGATCCTTTACGGGATCCTGTGTTCCTGGATTCTCGGTGTTATCTACTATATTTTCAAATTTGCAGGAGGACTTTTATGAACAGACAAATGACATGCGGTGCCTCAAGCATCGCTTTTCGAAATCCTGTTTTTATCCAGAGCTGTGCCTGTGCTGCCGGTCAGAAAGAAAGTGAGGGACCGCTTGGAACATGCTTTGATATTATAAATGAAGATCCCATGTTCGGAGCAGACACATGGGAAGCAGCTGAGAGTACGATGCAGAAACAGGCTGCTACACTGGCAGTTCAGAAAGCAGGTCTTCAAAACAGAGATATCCGTCTTCTGTTTGCAGGCGATCTGCTGGCACAGACCGTTGCCTCATCTTTTGGAACAGCCGGACTGGGGATTCCATTTTACGGACTGTTCGGTGCATGCTCTACTATGGGCGAATCTCTTTCTCTGGGTTCCATGTGTATTGCCGGAGGGTATGGCAGTCATATCTTATGTGCAACCTCCAGTCACTTTGCCAGCGCAGAAAAGGAATTCCGTTTTCCCCTGGGATACGGGAATCAAAGACCCTTATCTGCTACCTGGACAGTCACTGGCGCCGGAGCCTGTGTACTCGGATGCAATCCGCCGACACGCGACTCTGCCAAAATATCCGGTTCAGCTTCCGATACAACTTCTGCCGGAAACTCAGTCAGATATCCCGGCACTCTCAGAGACAACAATACCTGCGCCGTCATAACCGGCCTTACCACAGGCAGGCTTATTGATTTCGGCTTCAAAGATTCTTTTAATATGGGTGGCTGTATGGCACCTGCTGCCTGCGATACCATTGCACAGAATTTTAAAGATTTCAATCGTAAACCTGAAGATTATGATGCCATCTTCACTGGGGATCTGGGAATGGTAGGACAGAAGATTCTCTTTGATCTCCTGTCAGAAAAAGGCTTCGATATTTCTTCCAGACATCAGGACTGCGGAATGCTGATCTATGATCCGCAGACTCAGGATACCCATTCCGGCGGAAGCGGATGTGGATGTGCCGCAACTGTTCTGGCAGGCCATATCCTGCCGAATATTATAAGCGGAACATGGAAACGGATTCTGTTTGTACCTACAGGTGCACTGTTATCCAAGGTCAGCTTTAATGAAGGCGATTCTATCCCCGGCATTGCACATGCGGTTATTATTGAACAGTATCAGCTTCCAAATATTCCCTGAATCATGTATATAGTTTCACTCCGCAGCCATTGCTTACTTCACTCGAATCAAACGGATAAAATCATCCTCTTTGCTGCCTGTTCATAACCTAACAACTGCTTATCGCTTCTCACAATTGCAGCAGAGGACTTACTTGATTTGATTAAAATATAATTTATAAATTGATACCAGGAGGTAGTATTCATGGATTATTTTAACGCATTCTGGACTGGCGGGCTCATCTGTGCCCTGGTCCAGATCCTACTTGACAGGACAAAGCTCATGCCCGGCCGGATCATGGTTCTTCTGGTCTGCGCCGGCTCTGTCCTCAGCGCCATCGGTATTTATCAGCCATATGCAGATTTTGCAGGAGCAGGTGCATCTGTTCCTCTTCTGGGATTTGGTAATGTATTATGGAAAGGAATAAAAGAAGCCATCGACGAAAACGGTCTGATCGGACTCTTCATGGGCGGTTTCACTGCATGCGCAGTAGGTGTTTCCGCAGCGCTTATCTTCTCCTATCTTGCAAGTCTGGTTTTCAAGCCGAAAATGAAAGGATGATTCAAAATGAGTGACACTCTTTATTTACAGTTAGATCAGAATATTCAGGTAGAACATCCTCATATCTATCTTCAGGATATTGCCAGCCTCTCCTGCAGCAACAGCAAAGTCCTGAACCGTCTTCGGGTAATGCCTGTTGCAAATCTCTCTCCTGATAAACCAGGCCGCTATGTAATGTCCGTTATGGATCTGATCACAGAAATCCAGAAAAGAGAACCCGACCTCGAAATCAATCCTATTGGAGAACCTAATTTTATCATCACATACAAAAACGAACCCGGCCCCAGACTTATCTGGCAGTGGTGCAAGATCATCTTCGTCGGACTGGCAACCTTTTTCGGCGCAGGATTCTCGATCATGACTTTTAACAACGATGTAGATCTGGGCAGCCTGTTCTCAGACATCTATACTCAGGTCACCGGACAACCCTCTAATAACTTTACTGTTCTGGAGATCACCTATTCCATTGGCATCGGTCTTGGTGTCCTGTTCTTCTTTAACCATTTCGGCCATATGAAGATCACTACAGATCCGACGCCTATGCAGATACAGATGCGATTGTACGAAGACGATGTTAACACAACTATCATCGAAGATATTGACCGCATGAAACAAAAGTGATACACTATCAGATGCCAGATTTTCTGATGAACATACCGCATCAGCCAATAAGGTCCTTTTAAATCTGGTAACCGAGTGTTCGAGACCTTCCACTCGTAAAAAAAATACTAAAGGAGATTATTGAATATGAAAAACAAAGGTACCCAGTTTCTGACAGAAGCAGCAGCGATCGGAGCAATTTATGTAGTTCTGACTTTATTGCTTGCACCACTAAGTTTTGGCGAAGTTCAGATCCGCTTTTCTGAGGCTCTGACTATTCTGCCATTCTTTACCCCGGCAGCAATTCCCGGACTGTTTATCGGATGTATCATTGCCAATCTTCTTGGAGGTGCGATTCCGGTAGATATCATTTTCGGAAGCATTGCAACTCTGATCGGAGCAGTATTCACTTACAAGCTTCGCAACAGTAATCGCTTCCTTGCACCAATTCCGCCAATCGCAGCAAATGCCATAATCGTGCCGTTTGTACTTCGCTTTGGATACGGAGTTAATCTTCCAATCCCACTTATGATGCTGACTGTAGGTATCGGTGAAGTAGTTTCCTGTGCAATTGTCGGACTGATTCTTCAGACCGCGCTTCTGAAATACAAGAATGTTATTTTCAGATCACAGAAAGCCTTATAAAGCTGATCCATAGATCACAGAGTGTGCAGATCATCCTGTCTGCACACTCTTTTTATATCTCCCCCACTCTGTTATGTTCTCGTCGTTCACTATAACTGTTCTTTCAGTTGTTTCAGAATTCTTTTTTCCATTCTGGAAACTTGGACCTGTGAAATTCCCAGTTCTGCTGCTATCTCCGTCTGCGTCATATCTTTGAAATATCTCATGTAAATTAGTTGTCGTTCCTTTACCTTCAGTTTCTGTAAAATCTCATCCAGAAAAATCCGGTTCAATGCCAGATCCTGTCCATTTTCTTTTTCCTGAAGCCTGTCCATCAATGAAATATCATTTCCGTCGCCCTGATAGATAATCTTATGTAATGACTCTACTTCAGCTCCGGATTCCAGCGATATCAGTGCTTCCTCCACAGAAAGCTCCGCAGCTGCCGCAATTTCTTCCAGCACAGGCTCACGTCCCAGTTCTTTCTCCAGCTTCTCCCTTGCCGAATAAATCCTGACACAGTTTTCCTTCAGACTTCTGCTTACTTTCAGTATTCCGTCATCCCTCAGATAACGCCTTATCTCTCCTAGGATCATAGGAACTGCATAGGTTGAAAATCTCACATCATAAGATCTGTCAAAATGATCTATTGCCTTAAGCAGTCCAATACTCCCGATCTGCACCAGATCCTCCATCTCTACTCCACGTCCCAGAAATCTCTTTGCCACACTATACACAAGCCCTGCATTTTCCTCAAATATTGTATCTCTTGCCTCTTTATCTCCCTGTTGCGATTTTATGATCAGAGCAAGAGTATGATCCATTCCTACCTCCTGATTGTTTTCTTCATATGAACTATGGTTCCTTTTCCAACCTGTGACTCTACGGTCACTTCATCCATAAATGCTTCCATAAACGTAAATCCCATTCCTGAGCGGTCTTTCTCCGGCTTGGTTGTAAAAAGAGGTTCCATAGCTTTCGGGATATCACTGATTCCAACTCCCTGATCAATTACATCCACCCAGAGTGTTTCTTCCTGCATTCTGCAACAAACCTCTATTTTTTGTACGGTTCCCTCATAAGCATGGATAATACAGTTTGTTACCGCCTCAGATACCGCTGTTTTTAAATCTGCCACTTCTTCCAGTGTAGGATTCATCTGCGTACAAAAAGCTGCAACTGTAACCCTCGCAAGCCCTTCATTCTCAGGGCGGCTGTCAAATACCAGCTTCATTTCATTGGTGTTTTGCTTCATATTCCCTCCCCCTTCCTCAAACTTTCCCACATATCTCAACAAATTTGTATACTCCGGACAAATGTAGCAGTTTCTCTATGTATGAGCTTACTCCTGTTGCCTGTATACAGTCGCCGCGCATTCCCATTGCCCGATATCGTCCCATGATCAGTCCAATTCCCGAACTGTCCATAAACGCAGTCCCCGAAAAATCAAACGTAATTGTCCGAATATATTTCTTTCGGATAATCTCATCAGAATCTCTCCGTATTTCGTCTGTCACCATATGATCTACTTCCTTTGGAAGGTGAATGATCAGACAATTTCCCTGTATTTCAAATCTGTTCTCCATAAAACTCCTCCTTTTCACTGATTTTTTGTAAGAAAAAAGAGACACATGAATTTCATGCATCTCTTTTGTATCTTCATTATTAATATTCTCTTTTCATGAAACAAACATCCCAGTCTTAATCTGTCCACTAGAGCATGTTTGAAAAAGGCTTTCTGCAAGATGTGCGTCACAATTTGTAGGAGATTTTGTTCGGATGAGGGCGTCGTAGCGGGCTACGACAACCGAATTCGTACAAAATATACCGCAAAGTGAGGCGTGCAGACTGCGGGAATGCTTTTTCAAACACTCTCTAGTACTCTGAATCATCATAGGAATTATCATCGCTATAACCACCATCATAATCCCCATTGTCATAAGATCCATTATCATAGGAACTATCGTCATAACCTGAGGTATCATAAGAACTGTCATCATAACTTCCGTCATCTCCGGAATCTGAATACACATCGCCTGCAACATCTGCATTGTCTCCGTTATCCGTGCCACCTGTACTATCCGTTCCATCAGATGACGCATCTGACGATGTGCTGTCTGTTGTTCCCTCAATTCCCGTTGTTCCTGTGCTGTTACAGATCGTATTATAAATTCCTTTAAGGTCTGCAGACAGTAAATCCGCATGCACATTCTGAATCTTAAGTGCAGCTTCATCCATATTCTGCTGCTGAAATGCCGCATATGCTTCCAAAAGTGCCTCGTAGCTGCTGCTTTTCTTCTTCTCTTCTTCGATCTGTTTGGAAGCAGCCTCAACCGTATCTCCGGATTCCTGCGCCTGACTCTGTGCTTTTGTCAGCTCTGCGCCCTGGCTGGATACTGCATCACTGTACTTCACAATCTGTTGATTTGCTTCTCTGTAAATTCCCTGTCGTATCGCAGGAACAGCCAGCAGATAAAACGCCAGTAAGCCTGCAGCAAATCCGGCAACCAGTGTAAAGAACAATGAAACCCTTGACTTCTCCTTATATGGAGCCGTCGGGATCACCATGTCTTTGCTGATACTTCCAATATCCTTTTCCTCGGAATTTTTATTTCCAAAGCGACTCTTTTTCTGACGGTCCAGACGAGTCGATACTCCGGTCTGCTCATCAATCTCACTTAAAAAGCGCAAAGTTGTTGTATTGGTCTTATCAATCTTTGCTGCTCTTCGAAGAGTTCTTCGAGCCTTATTGTACTCTCCCTCTTTCATCTGAACCAGAGCAAGTAAATGGTAGCCCTTGATCAGCTTCGAATTCTGAGTCAGAATCTTCTTCAGTCTGATCGCTGCCATATCTTCATGACCCTCTCTGCAGAGATTCAGCGCATCATTATACTTTCTGATCGTCTCGTTAATTGCCTCAAGTTTATTGGAATTTGCCTGAAGTTTATTGATATATTCCGACGCCAGGTTTCTGGACGGCTGCAGATTCTTGCTGATCACCCATTCACTGAGCGCCGCCACAACCTCACCGGTTTCAAAATACACCAGACCCAGAAGATTTCTTGCCTGAATATTATGCTTATTATACATAAGACTCTGTTTCAGACAATTGATCGCACCTGACAGGTCACGGACACTGGCTTTCTCCAGCCCCTGGTTGTAATACTGTCTGGAAAGATAATCCACTTTCTTCTGTATCAGCACATTACATCCACATTTCGGGCAGTAGTCCAGATCCTTGTCCACCAGGAACGCACCACAATTCATACAATTCATGTGTTTCTCCTTATTTCACCCGTCTGCCGCTCTTTGCCTCACGGAGAACTTCCTGGAGAACATCCAGGATATCTGTCAGTTCTCTCTCATAAATCGCTCCTTCCGCATCTGCTACATCCAGACATGGCTCAAATTTCTTCAATTCTTCTTCGTAATCTATCATTTCTTATTTCTCCTGATCACATCTTTAATCTCACCAACAAGATACAGTGAACCCACACAGAAGAGCATACCGTCATCCCCCTTTGCTTCCAGAGCTCTGGCAAATGCCTGTTCAATATCCTCAACTGCTTCCACAGATTTTGCACCTGCTTCTGTAAAAAGCTTCGCAAATCTCTCCGCAGGAACTTCACGATATCCGCCTACTGAAGTTACAACCACATGGCGGAATGTGATCCTGCTGCAGATCGTATGTATCATATCTGTAAAATCTTTGTCATCCACTGCTGAGAAAAGCAGAGTCAGCGGACATTCTTTCTGGAAATGCTCTGCTGTCTCCACAAACTTCTCTACTCCATCCTCATTATGCGCGCCATCCACGATCACGCCAGGAAGTACAGTCTCCATTCTTCCCTGCCAGCGTGTTCTCTCAATTCCCTCATGGATCTTATCCATAGATACCGGGATTACATTCTGCAGAATCTCGATGGTCTTTAATGCAAGTGCACTGTTCATCACCTGATATTTTGCAATAAACGGAATAGAAAAAACTGTATCCCCATAATAATCATTATGGAATGAAAAATCAATGCCTGCAGAAGTATTTCTGATAATTTCCGTATCTTCTCTCTTTACTTCATAAGCCGGACTTCCCAGTTCTTTTGCCTTTGCTCTAATCACGGCTGCCGCATCCGGATCATTTCCATCATAGATCACCGGCACGCCAGGTACGATAATTCCCGCTTTCTCTCCTGCGATCTTCGCCACAGTATCACCCAGATACTGCATATGATCCAGACTGATAGAAGTAATGACACATGCCACCGGATTCTCTACTGCTGTAGTCGCATCCATTCTGCCGCCCAGTCCTGTTTCCAGAGTCACATAATCCACACCTGCCTCTGCAAAGATCACCATTCCCATCAGGAACAGCATTTCAAAGTAAGTCGGATGATAACTTCCCTCTGCAACCAGTTCATCAGAAAGTGCTTTTACTTTCTCGAAAGCTTTCAGGAATGTATCATTGTCAATATTTACCTCATTGATCTGAAATCTCTCATTGATCTCAACCAGATGAGGAGAAGTAAACAGTCCGCAGGAATATCCTGCTTCACGCAGAATGGAAGTCAGGAATGCACATGTGCTGCCTTTTCCATTCGTACCTGCTACATGGATCACCTTAAATTTATCCTGAGGATTGCCAAGTCTCCTTAAGCATTCCTTTGTGTGATCCAAACTGTTCTTCTTTGTAAATTTCGGAGTTTCATCAATATAAGCAACTGCTTCTTCGTAATTCATAAAAAATTCCACCACTTATCTATAATGTATTTGAGATATCCAAGATTCCAAAGTCTAAAAGTCGTTCGTGCCTGCATGACAAGATCTCTGACCCCGGAGCCATGATTCTCTTTCGTTACTTTAACATTATATAATAGTGGTGGAAGATGTCCAGTACTAATCGTAATATTTTATCCGACAAAATCTGGTTGATTAATCCCCAGCTGTATCTGTGCTCTCACTCAATTTCCATTTATTTTCTGCATAAAGTGCATAACAGGAGCGGTCGTAACTCTTACTCAGCGGTTTCCTTGTGGAACTGTTACTTCGCTGGATCACCGACAGCCTGTCAAAATCCGTCAGTTCTGTTCCTGTTATCATCAATGTCGTAGGATTCAGATAAATGGTATCATACCATTCTCCATTTAATTTGATTTCACTGGAAGGCGTAAACTCCGTTCCCTTGATATAATACGTGTGATCCGTTTCCGATATACACTGTATGGAATCCAGCGTTACATCATAGATACCCATTCTCATCCTTGTACGTTGATACGGGCTTTCCCCTCCATAGGAATAGCGTTCTCCATACAGCAGGTCATACTGAAGGGTTTCCAGATCCACCTGATAATTCTTGGTATTTCTTCTGGCCTGATGATAACGGAAAATGGTTCCCTCATGGATTCCCACACGATCCATTACCTCTGCTGCCATCTGATATGCAGCAAGATTTTCGTTCTTTTTCTTCAGTCCAAAATTATCCCACATGACATATTCTGTCTGGAACAGATATTTATTATCCAGATCCTCAACAGTCAGTCCCATAGTCGGAAGATGGTCACCATACATAACCAGAACCACATCCTCAGGATAATCCGCAAGCCTGTCTGTCAGCTCTTTGACGAAATTATCCATCTCATGGATTTCATTTACGTAATATTCCCACTTGTTATTCTCTGCCTCTGTTGATGCGCCGGAAACAGTGATCTCCGGATCCTCAAGGATCTGTTCATCCGGATATGCACCATGTCCCTGTACGGAAATCGTGTATACATAGTCAGGACCTTCTGTGGAATCCAGACATTTGATGATCTCATCTGTCAGAACTTCATCTTTTACCCAGCCGTTGGGATTCTTATCATCCTCTCTGGCCATATATTCTTCGGATGTAAAGGTATCAAATCCAAGATTCGGGAATATATATCTTCTGCCATAAAAGTTCGATTCATTGTTATGTACTGCATGAGTGGTATATCCCAGACTTTCCAGCACATAAGGAGCACTCTCGCAGGTAGTCTCTTTCAGAATACTCTTATACGGATATTCTCCTGGTCCGAAATAATGCATGCTCATTCCGGTGATAGATTCGAACTCTGTGTTGGCAGTTCCTGCGCCAACAGACGGAACCTTATAGTATCCTGAGGAATAATCCTTCATCAGCTGACGGAAACTAGGAATAGGATCTTCTGAAATATTCAGGTAATTTACCAGCGTAGGATCAAAGAATGATTCCAGCTGAAGAAACAAAATATTCGGACGTTTTTCTTCCTGAGTTTCGGGGAGATTTTTCTCCGTCTTTTCTATTCTCGCAATCTCCTCCTCGGAATAATCCCGGGGACAACTGATACCTGTATTGAAAATAGTAGTTGCCAGACAATACGGATATCCGTAATCTTCATAGGCAAAGGCAATATTTCCGAAATAATTGGAAAGTACTCTCTTTTCCAGTGCAAGCTGTGTACTTCCGGCGAAAAGCAGTCCTGCCAGAATGATCAGCGGAATATTGTATCTGTATTTCAGTTTCCCTGTATATTTCGGTCCTTTGATCAGCAGGATCAAAAGCAGCAGGATCACGATTCCAAACAGGATGCAGACTGTCACAACACCTGCAAAAGGCAGGTATTTGTTGGCAACCTTCAGCGCATCGGTGATCAGATGCAGATCCGGTCCGGTAAAAGGCGTAACACGGTTCAGCAGGAGAACGCCATTGATAATGGCCAGTATCAGCCAGAACAACGTAACCAGGACCCTCCAGAACGTTCTTCTCCTGAACAGATAAACAATCAGTGACGAAGTGAAAATAAAAGCTGCATTATATGCGAAAACCAGCGGTTTTTGGGTCATATAATTCCAGGCTTCTATAAATGAGTGACGGCAGATTGCCTCCATAACAAAATATCCTGCAGCACTGGCAAGTACATGGAGTAAAAGGGATATCTTGTTACAAATCTTGTACAATTTCATATATGCACTCCCTTATTTCTTAAGCTGCTCTAACTGTCCGTTAACCTTATCCATCATTTCTTTGTATTTTGCAAGTTTATCTTTCTCCGCATCAACTTTTGCAGCAGGTGCCTTGTTTACGAAGTTCGGATTATTCAGCATACCTTCGCATCTTGCGATTTCTTTTGTGAGACGTTCTGTTTCTTTTGTCAGACGTTCGATCTCTTTCTCTTTGTCGATCAGGTCTTCTAACGGCATGTATACAACCGCATTGGAAACAACTACGGAAACTGCATCCTCGCTGATTCCTTCCTTATCTGTCTGTACCAGAATCTCTTTTGCAAATGCAAGATTTACAAAGGATTTCTTGC
>OLNH01001070.1_pt1 | contig 16829 bp, 11 predicted proteins | sample 1643101 | NCBI WGS metagenome assembly OLNH01 (sample SAMEA3136758, study PRJEB25190) | human gut metagenome | biome: human gut; feature: human-associated habitat; material: faeces | place: Austria | collected 2013
ACTTTTACCTACTACTTGCTCAAGGTAGGATTTATACCGCCCTTACGGGCGCACTAGGTTTTACATAGAATCTTGTTTTACCAGAACCAGAACCTCCGATAATGATTGCATTCTTATTCCTCGCATATTTCGGCTGACTTGGTCTACTGTTCATGGTCAGTCGTTCCGTCTGTGTCAAAAGCACATTATTTTCAAATACTGGATCTACGAATGGTTCAATATCTTTCTCATTTCCCCATCTGGCAGAACCATACTCTTCTCCCTGGCGAAATTTCTTTGCATTCTTACCCTTTACATAAATAATCCCTTTGACAGCTAACGCTACAAGAACTCCTATTGCAAGGTCCATCAAATGGAAGCTGGGCCATACGGACTTAAATGCCAGTGACAGATTCATCAGCCATATGCTTAATCTGTCAAATGTACTTCCACCCACACAGTGTCTGTATAGCCAAGCACATTTATCTGCCAGATAGAAAATTATGATATAGGGAATATTCATTGCTACTAGCTTTTTTATACTTACAGCAGACAGCTTTCTCTGGATAATCTGCTCTAGTTTTCCTGGACTTCTTACCTTTGGTTTTCCTTTACTCATCGCACCTGTGTCCTCACTTTCTTTCGTGATTTCACTCGCTGTCTCTGTTTTGCTTTTGTCTTCTGAACAGCTTTATCAAGCTTTTTTCTTACTGACGGTTTTTCTTTCTTTTTTAATTCGATTCCAGCATACTCTTTAAAAGCTGCAGTCATTACATCTACATCCTTTGCCTTGAAAAAGACATAATATTTTCGGATATTGTCTGTTGTAGATCTTTTCAGACTGTAATCAATTCCATATTTTCTAGCCACACGATCAAAGGATTTGATATTATTCTCTGTAATTTCAATATTCGTAAGCTGAACTCCCTGCTTGTTCAAATCTTTGATAGACTGTTTTCCATGTGGAATTCTCTTTTCCTGTCGTTGTTTTTCCTTTGCTACTCCTCGTTCTTTTGCCTGACCTACTTTTTCTGCCTGTTTCACTTGACTTTTCTTATCGATCTCCTGCAAAAATTTCCTCATGGCAACTTTTAATCCAGAAGCTGTAATTCTTGCCCCCTGCACACAGAGCGCAATGGTCTTGTTGTTTACTTCTTCCTGCATCTGTTCACCTGCTTTCTTTCTCTGTTTTCTTTCAGAATTTTTGCAATGCAGTAGCCGATACATGGCGAATATTTTCCATATCCACAAGTCTTACAATTACCTTCCTGATAAGAATCTGGAATTGGTTTTGCTTCCGGCATCAGATAATAACACTCAGGTAAAATACAAGCTTTCTTCCCAGGCTGCCACCAATAGCAATAATCACAAGTTCTTGGTTTATCGCCAAGATATGTTCTTCCGTCTATTGATGCTGCCGGTAAGATTGTTTCTTTTCTGCTCATGATTCCTCTCTTTCTGAACGAAAAAGCGTCCACAGATTTTTACAACCATGGACGCTCTTCCTATTCTTTGTCATTATTTAGTTTCCTTTGCTACTATTTTCGTTTTCTATGAATACCACAAGTAACTGCAATTCCTATAATTCCGGCACACATTAAGAGTAACCAGATTTCTGCCATTCTTTCATCACCAGTTTTTGGTGTCTCAGATGGAACTGTTGGTTCTGCCTCATCTACCATAACTACGTGCTGTACTTCGCCAGTATCTTTTACTTCAAATTCCACATCATTTGCAACCAGATAACCATCTGGAGCAACTTCTTCATGGAGAATGTATTTTCCAATTGGAAGCATTTCAATATAATGTGGTTCATTTGTTGATGTCCAGCTTTCCACTACATTTCCTTTTTCATCAAGGATTGTAAGCTTCGCACCTGGAAGTTCCTTACCAGCAATGTCCTGTTTTGAAATCTGCACCTTAGTTACATCATCCATCATCTGATGTTTCTGAATCTCTGCAGTATTTTCAACAACGAATTCAATGCTTTCTGCAGTTACATAGCCATCAGCTGGCTTTGTTTCTACAAGAGTATATTTCTTGCCGACTACAAGTTCTTTAATCACATGTGGTTCTTCCGTAGATGTCCATTCCTCAACTACGTTACCTTCTTCATCAAGAAGCTTTAATTCACAGCCAGGAATTTCTTTTCCACCTGTAAGATCTGTTTTTGTAATTTCAACAGTTGTAGGTTCATTTTCAAAAACAAGTTCCATAGTCACTACTTTGACATCATCACCAACATACTCGAAAACAAACTCCTGAACTTCACCATCTGTTACAAATCCGTCCGGAGCATAAAGCTCTTCCACATAATAAGTAGCATCAATTGGAAGGTCAGCTACAAATGTGATCTTGCCATCTGCATTTGTTGTCTTAAGTTCAATGATTTCGTCTTTTTCAATGAGTACCTTTCCTGTTGTGTCAGAAATGATATCTTCTTTTGCAAAAAGACCAAATACTGCACCTTCAAGTACACGTTCTGTACCTGCTTCTTTTTTAACTACAGTAAGTTCAATTCTCTGACGATGGTTCTGCCAGTTATCGTTGTAAGTTACAATTGGTGTCTTCTGATCCACATAGCTTAAATCTACATATCGAATCTCACCATCCAACACATATCCATGTGCTGTTGCAACTTCTTTCACATAGTATTTACCTACTGGAAGATTTTCCACTTTGGCAATACCGTTTTCATCTGTAGTAATTGTTGCTACAAGCTCATCTGCTTTGAAATAATCTTCGCTGACACCATCTGCAGCTTTGATATCTTCTGCAGCATATACTTCAAAAGTTACCTCCTTTAGATTTCCAGTAATATAATTGAAGATGTGTTCTACCATACCTTTTGCAAGGTCTGCTAATGTAACATCATGAAGGAATTCCCCTTCTTTATTGATGATAAGTTCTGCAACTGGCACTTCATCTTTCATCTCTACTTTCTGGACTTCTGCAGTATCTTCAATTGTGAAAGTGATATCATTCGCTACCAAATATCCATAAGGAGCAAATTCTTCACGAAGAGTATAAACTTCTCCTACTACAAGACGCTTAATCACGTGTGCTTCATCTTTTGAAGATGTCCAACTATCAATCACGTTACCATCTTTATCAATTACCTGGAGGTATGCACCATCAAGTTCCGCACCTGTTGTAATATCAGATTTTGTGATTTCAACAGTTGTTGGTTCATTCTTCTTTACAGATTTTAACTCAATCACTTTTACATTCTGTCCCTGATAAGAAGCATCAAATGTCAGAACTTCATCAGATGATACATAACCTGCAGGCGCCTGTAATTCTTTCACATAATAAGTTCCAAGTGGTAGATCTAAAGTACATGTTGCAATACCTTCCACACCTGTAGTCATTTCCTGTAAAAGTGTATCTGCTGCTACGATGATTTTACCATCTTTATTTACAATATCTTTTGCATTGTAAATTCCGAATACGGCATTTGCTAATACATTTCCTGTTTCTACATCCTGTTTTTCAACAGTGATTTCAACTTTCTGGCGTTCATTTGTGAATGAAACTTCATCAAATACGACAGGTGTATTCTGATCCGCATATACAAATACAGCCTTTTCTGCTGATTCATTTAATACAAATCCATCTGGGGCAGAAGCTTCTTTGACGTAATATTTGCCAAGTGGAAGATCTGTCACTTTCGCATATCCATCCTTATCTGTTACTACAGTTGCTACAAGAGTGTCTTCTCCATAAACCAGTGTTCCCTGACGGTCTGCTGTGAAGATATCTTCTGCAGCATACACGTTAAATGTAACTCCCGATAATCCGAAAAGTTCATAACGGAAATCTTTATCATATGCTGTAAGCATTTCGCCCTGCTTATAGATTGTAAGTTCTCCCTTTACAGATTTATTTTCGTATTCAACTTCAATGACTGCATCACCACTTGTAGCATCCATAAGATATGCTGTGTTAGTATCTACTGCAACTGTTACATAATTTGTAGATAATGTGTACCCATCCGGTGCTGTTACTTCTTCGATACGATAATTTCCAACTTTTAAATTGTTTGGAAGGATTAAATATCCATTTGTATCTGTGAAATAAGATTTATGCACCTTTGTAACAGGATAAGTTGTCACCTGCTCTACATACTTATTTCGATCTAAGTCAAATACTTTAAATTCTGTATTTGCTACTAATACACTCTGTTTTGTTTCAGAGTCTTTTTTGATAATTTTTAATTTTGCTTCGAATTCCTTATCCAAAAGTACTCGCCAAACCTGTGGCTTATTTGGATGGTTTTCATTTACAGTTACGATGAAATCATCTACTGGCTCATAATTATGCTTTGGTGTAGTTTCCTTCACCACATAAGTTCCATATGGAAGTGCAATTGAACAAGCATATCCCTTTTCATCTGTAAACATTTCTTTCTTTCCATCAGCAGTAATTACAACTGGTTCTGCAGAATTAAAATCATAACTTCCATCAGAATTTACTTTTAAATCACTTACTAACCAGGCAGAAAATCCTACACCTTTTAATAAATCAGCGTCTGTTTTTCCGTTATTTGCAGCTTTGATAATTTCAAATGGCTGTTTCATTACAGTTTCTTTAGAAAGAGCTGTTCTTTCTACAACTGCAACCTTATCACCTTCATAAGAACATTCGATATCATGTTCTTTTGTATCAATTAAATAACCTGTTGGAGGAGTAAGTTCTTTCACATAGTATTTTCCAAGATATAATCCTGAAACAGAAGCCTGTCCTTCTTTATCAATAGTAAGTGTTGCAACCTGTTCATTCTTTTTGAAAATAACACCTGTTGTTCCATCTGGATGAACAATATTTTCTCTCGCATAAAGACCATATACTGCTCCTTCAAGAGTTGCATCCCCCTGGGCTTTATTCCCTGTCTCTGCATCCTGCTTTGAAAGAGTGATCATTGCTTTTACCAATTTGTCAGTAACATTTTTATTAGTTGTAGTTCCAATTTTCAATGTCACATTATACGCTTTAGTATCAATCACATATCCATTTGGAGCAGAAATTTCTTTGAGATAAACCACTTCCTGTGTTTTATCAAAAGTCACTTTGGAAGCACCATTTGCATCTGTCGCTGGCATTTCTTTGATTAACTTTGTACAAGCTGCATCGCTATAAATACCATATACTGCACCTGCAAGTGTATTAGATGTTTCGCTGTCCTTCTTTACAATGGAAACGGAACATTCCTTTGTCCATGTTACTTTAAAATCAACATATTTTTCACTTCCCACACCTTCTCCAAATACAAGAGCAAGATCCTGTGTTGAAGATCCAGTAGAGATTTTATATGCTGTGTATTCTTTATCAATACTTCCTTTCATGGTTGTATCAAAAGTTTGACTTACATCTTCTGCCTGAGTAAGAGGAGCTGTTAAATAAAACTGTGTTCCACCACAGATTTCTACATTTGCACCTGCTTTACTTGTTTTTCCTGTTGTCACATTCACAAGTTTTACGCCTTCTGGAAGCTTAAATGTGATTGTCTGTAATTCATCTGCTTTGAAAGTAATCGTTTTTGTTCTCTGAACATTTCCTTCCACATATGCTTTTACATTATCATCAGAAAAACTCATATCTGGATCTGGAATCTCTGGCATGTTCACACAATAGTTATAAAGTTCCATTGCTAATTCACGGCCTGTGCTATTAGTTCCCTTATCCCAATCCGAAGATCCATTTGCATAAGCTGCAGCAATATGAGTAATGACAAATCTTTTTCCTGTTGAAAAGTCTGGATGCTTTTCATCAAAAAATCCGTTTTCATCACTTGCTTTTGTTCCGTAGTAGCAAACCTTTGCTAATGTTTTGCTATCGGATAATTTAGTAATTGTGTAAGTCCCATCCTCTGGTCCTGGTTTAGACGGCTGTACACAATAAGCTGTTGCTTTCAGACTTCCCCATGTTACATAGAATGGAGATGTTAAATATGAACCAAGTCCATAATCTGCATAATAGTACCAGTCTCCATTTTTAACAGTAACTGTGTTATCACTTGCTCTTGTTGAAAACATCACTGGCATTTCATTGCTTACTGTTTCACTGGCTTCAATTTCGCCAAGATAAATATCCTCTTCTGCAGTCTCTTCCAACACATCAAAAATTGTAGTATCTGTCTCAGTTTCTACTGTTTCCTGATTTTCAGTTACTTCCTTTTCTGATTCTGTAAGCTCTTCGGCTACAGTCTCTTCCTCTGTTGAAATTACTGCTGACGTGTCTGACTCTGCTTCTTCTGATTCCTCCTCCGTTTCTCCGGATCCTGAATCATGCTCAGAAGAGTCTTCCATATTTCCTGTACCTTCTTCTAATGCCACATCATTTACAGTGATCATTCTGCTTACCTGGTACATTGGATGGTCTGTTGTCTGTGGCTCAACATAGTAAACTGCATGATAAGAATCTGCATGATCTGTAGTAAAACTATGTCCTTCTTCATTCTGTGCATCAACGAATTTGACTTTTACTTTACTTTCATCAGAAATTTCAATTCCTGAAAAATCTGTTTTTACATTAAAATCAGATCCAACTGTAATCTCGATGTCTTTTGCCACGACAACTTCATCAGCATCAAGCTGATTTTTTACTTCCTTGTAATAAGGAATTACTGTATCCTTTACTTCACCTTCTGCAGCATATGTTACCATTGGTGCAAAAGCTGTAGTGATTACTGTAACCACTGCAAGAAGTTCAGACACAAGCTTTTTTGTTCTTCTTTTAAATGTCATGTTCTTGTCCTTCCTTTTCATTTAGTAAATTTGTTTGTTTCCTTTGATTAGAATTTTGTTACACTTTAGCGTCCAACCTCCTTTTCTTATATTTGCACCGTTTGGGACAGTCAGATTTTTCTGAGATAACAGCACAAATATATGGCGGTATCTGCCTTCACTAACAAACACCGCCACATGATTTCTACTGTCATCTTCCAATTTGGAATCAGACAAATTTATTCAATTACTATTTGAGCGTCTTTCCTGTTTTCTTTCCCAGACCCGTTCCTATTCCGGTTTCCTATGTTTCCGGAACGTTTTCTCTGACCAGATACGCACAATGCATATTCAGATCAGGTATCATTCTAGGCAGGCTATTCAGTTATCAAGGTTCATCGGGATTTCTTAACCCCTTCACCTTTCCTTCTTTTAACGCCTGCTTATACAACCACTTTTTAAAACTTTTTATTTTTTATTTCTTTTTCTTGTAATTACCGTTTCTTTTACGCTCATTACTTCTCTTACTTCTTGGATGCTTTTTTTAATCAGCTTGCTCGCTGCTTGCTGAGTAATTCCTAATCTTTTAGAAATTTCTAATTGAGATACACCTTCGCAATAATATGCAGTAACTGCATATAACTGACGTTCTGTTAATACTGTTCTAATTTCCTCCATGGTTTCGTTTTCAATGACATGATCGAGTACATCTGATTCCTTACTTACAAAGAACTCTTCTAATCCAACCGCATCGGATGAATATACTTTATGACTTGCAATCAATCGGTCCTGATTTTTTTCTAATCTTTCCATTCCGACAAGCAAAAGAAGCACATACCAGTTTTCGTTTTCAAAAAAGCTAGATTGAAAAATTGTATTTTCACCATTTACTGAACTGTAATCGTAGCCATCACATTCATGTAATTTAAAAACTGTTCTACGTTTTCCATCTGTAAAAAGAACATAGCCATTATCAAATACTGTGATTTCAACATCGTTGGAAATAATCTCTTTCACTACGATATTAGCTCCCATTTCAAGAAGCTCTCTGTGTTTTGGTGCTACTGCCTTTTCATCTGCAACCTGTACTCTTGCTTTTAATTCTTTTAATGTCATCATATGGACCACCTTTCTGCCTCAACGGGCTACGGGTGATCCTGGGAAATAAAAATTGGTAACAGAAATAGTCCCGGAACCAACCCGTTTTTTTTAACGGGAGTTCCGCGACTCCGACTGTTACCAAAATTCACATATGTTATATGTCAGAAAAAGTTTTTCAAATGCTATTTGTAAACCTCTCTATACACTTTGGATTTCAAGAAGCCTTATACAACCTTGAAAACAAAAAAAGACCTGACAAAATACAGGTGATATTACACCTATACTTCGTCAGGCCTTGGTCGCTATGATTTAATCATGCGCCGATTCGCTCAGTACGAATTTTCTTTAAGTGAAAGCTTACTGCTATTACTCCTTTGCATATTGGACATTTAATTTTGATAATTCCCTCTGTCTCAGGATCAGCATCAAACAATCTTTTGTTTTTGCAGCATGGACACGCTACTTGTATTTCTTTCTTCATTTGGCACCTCCCCAATTAACTTCCGTAATAATACGGTGAGTTATAATAAGAAACATCTACATATTTGTTCTTCGGAAGTCGCTTTTGAGCTTCTTCCAAAGTTTTAAATATTCGATGACTCCTCAACTGAATTGCGCCACCTGTTAAGAATTTCAATACATAAAAATCTCCATGATTTGATGTTACGACCATCTCTTTGATAGTCTGATTGCTTTCAATAATAAATACGTGTGAGCCAATCCCAAACTTTTCTTTCATGCAGTTCGCCTCCTAAAAATAAAGAGGCAGTTAAGGGAAAGTCAAACTGCCATACATATTACTGTTGTTACTTGTCTAACATTTCCTAATGTAGCGATTGATTTAATTATACGAACATACGTTCGTTTTGTCAATTAGATATTCCTTTCTTTTCGATTTTCTTATGTAAAAAAAGAGGGCATCTTACTGACTAAAATTTAGTCAATATGACAACCCTCTTTAATATTTTTAGATGTTGTTAAATTATTGAACCGAGCGACAAATTGGAATTCGTAATATATAAGTGAAGGTTTAAACAGCCTTCACTCTTTTATTTTATAATGAAGGTGATTGGCCTACGAAATTTGGAATTGGGACAATACGCCCGAAGTTAAATGTGTTAGCCAGCCTTCATTATCCTGCATTCGATTCAGCAAGTTGGGACATAGCTCCCGTTTAACCAACGAATATGAATGGATTTTAAAGAGCTGTATACCAATCAATACGTATTAAACAAAGGAGGTTTTCTATGATTGCTGTTGGAATTGATGTATCAAAATCCAAAAGTACTGTCGCCATTCTTAATGCAGATGGCTCAAAACGCATCGCACCCTTTGATGTGAAGCATAATCTTCCCGAATTAAATGCATTAGTTAAATATTTAAATGACCTTAATGATAACATTGTAATTCTAATGGAACATACTGGTCATTATCATTATCCGATTCTAAAAAAATTGAATGACGAAGGTTTTCAAGTATGCCTTGTAAATCCATATCAAATGAAAAAGTATGGAGACACAGAACTTCGTCGCACTAAAACTGATAAGAAAGATGCTATTCGAATTGCTACCTATGCTCTTGAAAAATCTTATCTACTTGTCCCTTATAGCTCCATGGAACAAAAGTATGAAGATCTACGCCTTCTTTCCAGACAATATAGTCAGCGAATGGCTACACTTACTTTTAACAAAGTACATCTGGGAAATCTACTTGATGAAACAATGCCTGGAATAACCTCGATTCTATCCTTAAATACTCGTGATCCAGACACCAGTCTCAGCATGCTTTTTATCAAGAAATATAAATCCTATGATTATATCCGAAAAATGGGAAAGACAAGGTTTCTCGAAAGCTATTCTAAACTTACTAAAAAGGCTCGTAATCGTCGTGTTGACCATTTAGGTCTCTCAATTTACGAATTAGCTACCCAAAGCATCACTACTCATGGCGAAAACACTTATACTATTATGGCTCAAACACAATGCTTAAACCTTGTTGCCGAATCACAAAAGGCTGCTGACGCTATTATCACTCAAATGCAAGCGATTGCTGTCACTATTCCTGAATACCCAATACTTCGCAGCATGAATGGTGTAGGTGACAGATTAGGTCCTTTAATTCTTGCAGAAATCGGTGATGTCCGTCGCTTCCATAGTGGAAAAGCACTAAATGCTTACGCTGGGAATGACGCGCCTCCGTATCAGTCTGGAAATTTCGAAAGCCACAATCGACACATATCAAAACGTGGGAATGCGGCTCTCAGAAAATACTGTTTTGAGGTTATGCAGGCTCTCAAACTGTTAAAACCCCAAGATGATCCTGTTTATCTTTTTCTGGTCAAAAAAGAACAGGAAGGAAAACCTTATAACGTAGCCAAAATGGCTGGTGTAAATAAGTTTCTCCGAATTTACTATGCACGAGTGATGGAACTCGAACAGTAAATCTATATTTATTATTATATATTTTCTTCAAATCCACAACCTGTGGGTTTATTAAGTTTACCCTTTTTTAGAGATTTGACCTTTAATATTTTTATCTGAAACTACTTGACATACATTAGCAAGATTTGATTAGATGTTTTACAGGTGCTGTTACATATTAAAAAGTTGCATTATGTAATGCAGAATCAACAGAATATTTCCAATAATTATAACACTCCATACTATCCAGTAAATTAACTTTCTGAGTATCGTTGTTTGCTTCGTATGTTCTTTTTGTTTGAATTCTAAGTACAATGCTCATGTGCCATAAAGTAACACACTGATAAATGCAGACAGCCAACCTCTATTCCGTATAAAATGGCATATATGGCATTTCAAATATGTGGTTCAGAAGTAGAAGAAAACTGAAAACAGTATTCCACAATTTGAAAGGATAGAGGTAATTGAGCATGGAAAAAACAGTATATATCACAGAGGAAGAACGGGAAAAGTGTCGCAAAGTGATTGATGTGTTTGAGGAACTGTACGAAATAGAGGACGAAGATATTTTGTTGGTTGATGTTGGTAGGTATGGCTTTGTTAAACTGCAATGCTATACAGCGTCACATGGCTTTGAGGAGCTTGACACCTATACAGACAGTAACAGCTTATTTGAGGGGCTTTGGGAGGAATGGCTTAGTCTAAATGTATTTTTGCTTGCGAGAGAAATGCAGTTAGCTGATGTTCTTTATGATGATTTATTCAACAATCTTCCAAAGGAAAAACAGTCAGAGCTTACCGGGAGAAAAGACTACTTTGCAAAAAAGGCGGGTATCACTCTGTAAAATGAATTTTGCAGAAAGGAAACGCTCTATGTAGTGGATAAAAAAAGATTAGAATGGCTCTGTATATAATAACATACAGGGCTTTTCTTTTCCGAACCAACGACCAAAAGACAAACATTGTGGAAATGTGCATAACAGGCTATGGAATCATGGATAACTCTATTCACAGCACATGGAAAAGCTAAAGTGCAGCTTTCCCACGTCCTGCAAACAGAGTTACCCACAATTCCATGATACAGTCAGTTATACACATTACGCACAATGCCGACTACTACGGAATCCAACTCATTTTTTCACAGAACAAGATTTGCTTTTACAGAAAGAGATTATAGGTTGGAATGGAGATACGGGAGCCTGCATAGAGCACAGTGGAAAAGTTGAAGAAACTGATTGAGGAAGAATTTGTCGGGCTTGTGTTTCTGTCTGCTGAAGATATGGAGTAATAGCAAATTGGGACATAGTGGTATAACTGCTTTGTCCCAATTTTTTTATTGTTTTAATTACACGTCCGTATTAGAATTGATATGCTTGCAGAAATCAAATATCTAACATACTTCTTCCCACTGTAATAATACCATACAAATTTTATAAATACAAGACTGTTTATATAAGCTGACACTTGCTAAACTAGCCTAGCAATGTTTCAGTAAAATTTTCTTTCATTTTTCAAGGAGGTCATAATCATTATGGGGAATAATCAGACAGAAAAAGCGTTTGAAGAAAAAAGATTAGCACAAACAATCTCTTTAGCCGAGGAACAATTAAAGCAGGCAAAAGAAGTGGCAGACAAAAAGAAATCAGAAATTATCGAAGCCAAAAAAGATGTGCGTGAAAATACAGAACACGGTATTACATCACTGTATACATCGGACGGTTTCGAGGCACTTGTTGAATTAAGCCAATATATCAATCCTGTAACAGACAAAATTATAGATTACGAAGAAGAAGAACATAAAATACTTCTGTTAGAAAAGATGATTAAATCGCCCTATTTTGCCCGAATTGATTTTAAATTTGATGATGAGGACGAATTTGAAAAAATATACATTGGACGTTCTTCTCTACGAAAAAACAGCTATCAAGAGATGTATGTTTATGATTGGAGATCGCCGATTGCCAGTATTTTCTATCGTTTTATGACCGGCGAAGCGTTTTATGACGCTCCATGTGGACGAGTAACAGGCGAACTCAATTTGAAACGCCAATATGAAATAAAAAACGGAAAACTGGAATATTTCTTTGATTCAGATGTTCAGATTGTTGATGAATTTTTAAGGCAATTACTGTCACAAAACACTACTGCTAAAATGAAAGCGATTGTTGAAACAATTCAGCATGAACAGGACGTGGTTATTAGAGATATGGAAAATGACCTGCTAATGGTACAGGGTGTAGCGGGAAGTGGAAAAACCTCTATTGCTCTCCACCGGGCTGCTTATCTTATGTATCAAGGTTTACAAACAAAGCTGTCCGCAAATAACATTATGATTATTTCCCCAAATTCTATATTCGAGCAATATATTTCAAATGTATTGCCCGAATTGGGAGAAGATAATGTTATTTCTTCCGTGTTTGAAGATATACTTAGTGCGTTATTAATTGGCAGGAAAATTCAGTCAAGAAATGATTTTTTAGAAAACCTGATTGTCAATTCAAAATACAAGGAAATTTCAAGAAATAGTATAGAATTTAAAACGTCAAGTTTTTTTAGGGAAATTTTAGACCAATTTCTCATTGATATACCCCGCCAGTGGATAGAATTTGAAGATGTTTATTATGAGGGAAAATGCGTTGTAAGCAGGCAAATTCTAAAAGATAAAATATTAGGAAGAACAGAAACACCATTAGGCATAAAATTAGAACAATTAGAAGATTATATTTTAGAACAAATATTTGGAACAGGAAAAGGGCGGGGGCATAAAGAAGAAAAAAATCTAATCAAGCAGGAAATACAGAAATTTATAAAAATTGACATTGTTGAATTATATAAAATATTATTTAGCAATGAAGCCTATTTTTATAGCCTGCTGCAAAATAGCAATCTGTCACAAGGCATAAAAAGTATATGGGAATATACTAGGGAAAATTTGGAAGCAGACAGATTGTATTATGATGACGCAATAGCAATCGCTTATTTGTATTTAAAAATATACGGAACAAATAAATATAAAAATATTAAGCAGGTAGTCATTGATGAAGCACAGGACTACTACCCTCTCCAATATGAAATATTTAATTTGCTATTTTCTAATGCCAAATTTACTATTTTAGGAGATATGAAACAGACTCTTGCCAAAAAAGAAGATATTTCTTTCTACGAACAAATTCAAAAAATATTGAACAAGAAAAAATCTTCTCTTATTATGTTGGATAAAAGTTTCCGTTGTACGAATGAAATTTTAAATTTTAGTTTAAAGTTCATTGAAAAAAGTTCACAGATAAAAAGTTTTAATCGGAATGGCGATAGCCCAAAAGTATATATTGCTGATAATTCCGAAATCTTCATTGATGAAATTGTTAAGGAAATAAATCTATGCCAGGAGAAAGGGTTTCAGTCGATATGCTTAATTTGTAAAACCGAAAAAAATTCAATCTATCTATTTAATAAAATTAAACACAAACTTGATATTCAGTTAATCAAAAATGGGAGCGTATCAGATTTACAAGGCGTGTTTATCTTACCAGTATATATGTCAAAGGGATTAGAATTTGATGCTGTCTTAATTTGTGATGCAGACAGCCAAAACTACCATGATGAAGATGATAAAAACCTCTTATATGTTGCCTGCACAAGAGCACTTCACAAACTTAGCTTATTTTGTGAAAATGAGGTTAGCCCGCTGATATAGATAAATTTACAATATATTGAATTGCCAAAATGCCAAACGCAGCGTAGGCGCAAATGAACAAAATGATAATAATTAGACAGACCACCTATTCTCTTAATGACATTAAATTGACATTACGCTCTCTATGATATATATTTGTTGCTTACTGTCAAAAAACACGACAGAAAAATATAGTTTAAATTCAACGGATAAAAGGGGTAATGAACATGGGAAAATTACTACTACTGACACTTAACGAACAAGAGGAAACAGCGATTGACAAAATCATATCGGCAATATCTGATTATATACAGATTGAACCCATGCAGATCACAACCGCTTCCGTGTTATCTTTTCCGGGACTGGAAATAAAGCAGAACCAACGCCGGGTATTTCAAGACGGGGAGGAAGTAAGCCTTACCCGCCTTGAATACAGTACCCTTGTATATCTTGCTTCCAACCCCGGCATTGTCCTCACACGGACACAAATATTTGAAGCCGTTTGGAACATGGAAAGTGAAAGCTGCCAGTCAAGCGTTGCAAATGTGATTTACAACCTGCGGAAAAAGATAGAGCCGGACAGCCGCAAGCCCATTTACATAAAAACCGTTTTAGGTATGGGCTACAAGTTTGCTTCCGGGGAATGACAACAGAATAACCGCCGCCCGTTACAGCGGCATACCATGACAGGAAATCAGAAAAGGTTTCCTGTTTTTTTGCGCCAAAAACCGCGCTGATTTTCCAGCTTTGTCGAAAAGTTTTATCAAAAAGTTTTTCAAAACTTTGCCATATTTGCATTTCTCTGCGTAGTAAGGAGTAAAGGGGGAGTTTCGCCGTTTTCTTAGAGCAAGATTCTACCGCAGTACCAAAATTCGCTTTTCGCTCATTTTGCCCCTGCGAGAATCTTGTTGGGGAGTGCCTTCCCCAAACCCTGCTTATGCGGCTTACGCCGCTTAAAAATCCCTCAAAATATTTTTTCGGATTTTTCAAAAACAGTTCCGCTTCACACCCTGTTTTTCTCCTATTAGTGAGAGGACACCACGCACAGCCGAAGGAGGTTTTACCATGCGAAAACGATATAACACGCCGCACCGCAGCCGGGTAGTCAAGACACGCATGACCGAGGAAGAATACGCCGAGTTTGCGGAAAGGCTTTCTGCTTACAACATGAGCCAAGCCGAGTTTATCCGGCAAGCCATAACCGGGGCAGCCATACGCCCCATCATAACCGTTTCCCCCGTCAATGACGAGTTGCTTGCCGCTGTCGGGAAGCTGACCGCCGAATACGGCAGGATCGGCGGCAACTTAAACCAGATAGCCCGGACGCTGAACGAGTGGCACAGCCCCTACCCGCAGCTTGCCGGGGAGGTACGGGCGGCGGTTTCCGACCTTGCTGCCCTAAAGTTTGAAGTCTTGCAGAAAGTGGGTGACGCTGTTGGCAACATTCAAACATATCAGCTCTAAAAATGCGGACTATGGCGCAGCGGAAGCCTACCTCACTTTTGAGCATGACGAGTTTACCATGAAGCCCACCCTTGATGAAAACGGGCGTCTGATACCGAGGGAGGATTACCGCATTTCTTCCCTCAACTGCGGGGGCGAGGATTTCGCTGTTGCCTGTATGCGGGCGAATCTCCGCTATGAGAAAAATCAAAAACGGGAAGATGTGAAAAGCCACCACTATATCATCAGCTTTGACCCACGGGACGGGACAGACAACGGCTTGACCGTAGACCGGGCGCAGGAGCTGGGCGAGCAGTTCTGTAAAGAACATTTCCCCGGACACCAAGCCCTTGTATGCACCCACCCGGACGGGCATAACCACAGCGGCAATATCCATGTGCATATCGTCATCAACTCCCTGCGGATTTACGAAGTCCCGCTTCTGCCCTACATGGACAGACCAGCCGACACACGGGAGGGCTGCAAGCACCGCTGCACCAACGCCGCTATGGAATATTTCAAGAGTGAAGTCATGGAGATGTGCCACCGGGAGGGGCTTTACCAAATCGACCTCTTGAACGGCAGCAAGGAACGGATAACAGAACGGGAATACTGGGCGGCAAAGAAAGGGCAGCTTGCCCTTGATAAAGAGAACGCCGCCAGAGAAGCCGCCGGACAGCCGACCAAGCCCACCAAGTTTGAAACGGACAAGGCGAAGCTGCGCCGGACGATACGGCAGGCACTTTCCCAAGCTACCAGCTTTGACGAGTTTTCTTCCCTTTTGCTGCGGGAGGGCGTGACCGTCAAGGAGAGCCGGGGGCGGCTTTCCTACCTCACGCCGGACAGGACAAAGCCTATCACAGCCCGGAAGCTGGGGGACGATTTTGACAAGGCTGCTGTCCTTGCCCTGCTCACGCAGAACGCCCGCAGAGCCGCCGAACAGACCACAGCCATACCCGAATACCCCCACACCCAAAAGGAACGCTTGCGGGAGGAAAAAGCCGCAAAAACCACCCCGGCAGACAACACCTTGCAGCGCATGGTTGACCGGGAAGCCAAGCGAGCCGAGGGCAAGGGCGTGGGCTATGACCGCTGGGCGGCAAAGCACAACCTAAAGCAAATGGCGGCTACCGTTACCGCCTACCAGCAGTACGGCTTTTCTTCCCCGGAGGAACTGGACGAAGCCTGTTCTGCCGCCTATACCGCCATGCGGGAAAGCCTTACAGAGCTGAAGCAGATGGAAAAGACGCTGAACGGGAAAAAGGAGCTGCAACGGCAGGTGCTTGCCTATTCCAAGACCCGCCCTGTCCGGGACGGGCTGAAACAGCAGAAAAACGCCAAAGCAAAAGCAGCCTACCGTCAGAAGCACGAAAGCGACTTTATCATAGCAGACGCAGCCGCCCGCTATTTCAAAGAAAACGGCATTTCCAAGCTGCCGGGCTATAAAGCCCTGCAAGCCGAGATTGAAAGCCTTATCCAAGAGAAAAA
>OLNH01001071.1_pt1 | contig 16812 bp, 20 predicted proteins | sample 1643101 | NCBI WGS metagenome assembly OLNH01 (sample SAMEA3136758, study PRJEB25190) | human gut metagenome | biome: human gut; feature: human-associated habitat; material: faeces | place: Austria | collected 2013
CCCTTTATTTTTTTCGCCTGTTACCATTTTCCCCAACCACCACCTTAACCTTAAGCAATGTACAAAATATTGAACATACAGACAACGAATCCTCCATAAAGCATGTTTTAACTATCTTAATTATAGCACGCTTTATGGAGGATGTTAATGTGGTCTATGAAACTTACATTGAAATAAAAGTTGCTGTTAATGTTTCTCCGGTCACGTTTAAATTGCCGCCAGGAGGTACTAATTGAGCAATAGAACTAGTTGATGTATTCGGGGCCAACAGTTCATACTCATTCATCTTAACACTTGTTATATTAGTTCCTGCAATGTTTACCAATGCCCAACACCCGTAATTGTTATAAAACCCAACGCCGGATGTTATAGAAAACGTTCCTAATACCTTTTGATTAGTGTAGTATAGCCATTGTGCTGCAAATTTTGGTGTATTTACTGCGATAGGATTATCATATTTAAAAGGAACTGTAATAGTATCATCAGTGATTATACACCCGTATGAGGTAATTTTTGAAAAAATACCGGGCACTTTTACGCAAAACCTCATATACTCATCACTTGTGCTATCGCCGCCTTTTCCGCCGAAAATGCACCCTGTTAATGCAACGTGGCACGCTTCATTTGCCAAAAATAATGACATGTCAAAGTCGCCTTTATACCTATTCCAGGAATTAAACACGCACCCACTAAACGTAACGTATCCCTCATAAATATTTATGTTAGAGCCTCCGCTTAACTCGAAATAGCAGTTGCTAAAGGAAGTTATAGCTTTATTACTTACAGCCACGTTTTGAGGTGTAGAAGATTGCCCGTTAAATAAACAATTTGACACAACAACGCCAGTGGCGTTAAGGTTAGTGGATTGTGCTTCCAATAGTGTTCCACTAAATACTGATGAATCATATCCTCCTACGCATAAATTGGTTTTAGCTGAGATGTCAAAAAAGTTGTTTCCCACCTCCACATCTAAAACGTCCCCACCAATATAGCACCCATACGCTCCTACAAGGTCGTTGGTTAAAACGTGTAAGGACTCTGCCGAGTTAACCAATAGACCAGCAGCCGGTCCACTCCAGAAATTTGGACTGGAAGAACTTGCGGATAATCCAATAATACGATTACCAATAATATTACTATCCTCGTGTCTTCTTCTCTCGTAATCTCCCACACCCCATGAAGGGATATCCCCGTTGTTTGTAGTTGTTATTATTCCCGCAACGGTTTGCTTGTATCCAGTATCATTCCAGGAATAGCCGCATAAAAATAGGTTATACATAACATGCACTCTTGTTCCGCCAGATAAATTAACTCCGTAAGTCATGCTTGTAAATTGGTTTTCTTTAATGAAGCAGTCCATACAAAAATCTGCCTCAATATGCGACCCGTTAAAAATTACAACGTCTGTATATACGCTAGACCCGTTTGTGTACATATCCTGTGCCCAAAAATTAAGCCTCTCGATAGAACAATTTCTAGCGCCGTATAATGTAATAGTGTTTCCGTTCACAAAAGCTGAATCACGAACTATATATGAGCTTGAATATCCGTTACCAATAAAATGTATATCAACGGGCTCATCCAAATAAATTGTACTGCTAACCTTCCAATACCCCGTTGGAAAATATATTACTTTACTACCTGTATAGTTGCTAGCCTCTTTAATCGCGTTGTTTATAGCTGTAGTGCAATCTTCGCCGCTTACGGCACCAAAATCGACTATATTAAACACTGTATTTAAACCACTAAGGTGCTCACCCTCTACAAGAACATTGTATTCGTTATTTTCATAGTCCCTCATTTTAACATAATCATAATAACGATTTAACTTTGCTCTATTTCCGTACATTAGAGGTGAGTCACTATGAAGCTCTATTGAATTTCCCGTCAAGCTTAACTTATTTAAAATACTATGGGTTTCATTTTCACCTGACACAGTTTTATTACCGGTTAAAGTTTCCGTGATATTAACGGAGCTAATATTTTTATCACCTGTTAATGTTTCGGTGATACTTTTTGCAGAGACATTTTTATTGCTTGTGATTGATTCTTCTTTTGATTCGCAGGATAAAAAATCTTTTCCGGAAAGTCTTGAATAATGAATTTCGCCCGTTATATCGTTGTTATTAAATTCGCCGTTATTTACAATTTTTTCAACCGCGTTTGGGATTGTTCCGCTAAATTTACAATAGCTTCCGTTTTCTACAACGCCTTTTGGGACTCTAGCTTTAATATTGATGTTGTCAGCTAATACATAACTGGAATTAATTTCGAGGCACGTGTCACCTGAAATACTTGACATTTGATTAAATAAAATATTGTCTAAAACATAGGTTGCGTTTCCGGAAATAGTAATAGCTTTATACTCCCCAATCCCACAGACAACATTTTGAATTAACACTGACCCACTGTCTGAATTAGCCGTTATAAGGTTATAACCGTTTGTTACGTAAATGTTAGTAAGGTTACAGTCTATGCCTGTTAATGTAATAACGCCAACATTATTTACCTGCATACCAGAGTTGCTGTCAAGTCTTAAATTGCTAACAGCTGTTTGATCACCAGAAATAGTCAATAGAGATGTCGTAGCTCCACCCTTTAAAACTAATTTAGTGTTATTATCTGAAAAGCCGAATAGAGTAACGCCAGATTTTAATGTTAAAGAACCTGTTAAATAATTTCCGCTGGGAAAATAAACCGTTTTTCCTCCATTATTGAAAGCATAATCTATGCAGCCTTGAATAGCCGCCGTATCATCAGCAACCCCATCACCCGCAGCCGCAACTATGTTATTTGGAGGGTTCTGCACGTTTAAGAAATAAAGATCTGCAAGCACTTCTTTAACAAGTTCTTCCAACCCTAACTGATCTAGCAACTCTTTTACCAACTCAATAATATAATCCGGCAATCCATTAATCGTATTTGCCATATCATTAATGGCCTTGGTCAGTAGGCATACCTGCTGATTATAACTTAATGCGTCACTAAACACTGTAGGCAAGGACTTCATGCACCAACACCTTAACAGCTCGATTGATTTAAAATTTGTATCATTATTTACCATTGATATCCTACCTCCCATATTCCTAAGAATAAATCTGATAAGTCGTTGATTATCATCATGTCAATGTTAATAAGGCTTTCACGATATGCCGTTATCATAGATGCATAACTTTGTGTTCCTTGTTTACCTTTTACCGTCTCGATATAATCCTCGACATCATTAATAGTTGTATTATTGTTTGTAGTAACGTTTGTTGTATTATCCGTTGTTGTGTCTGTGTTTCCATTAAGAGTTGTAGTATCACCAGTTGTAGCAGCAGTTGTATCATTATCATTTGTCATTCTAGCGTTGCTTAGATATTCATCATTTGCAAGCCCCACCAACCCACCCTGAGGGGTTTCAGAATATTTATCAGTTCCAGCACGGGTAACGGTCTGATTCACATTGCCATCTGTTTTCGAGGTGTTATCCACAGCTGTTATTGACTGACCTTCTTCGGTTGTCAGTACTTTTCCGTCCAGTTTTTGTGTACCTGTTTTGTTTGCTTGGTGTTGTCTTGTTAAATCAACATCATAAATTGGATTAAACTTGTAGGTTTCGGTCTCATACATTTTGTTGTAGTACGGCATGATTTCATTTAATCTAGTATCCATTCTAAGTTTGAATAATCCGAGTGTTTCTTCACCGATCTCCCTTGTATAATAATGTTTGATGATTTTTGTTAACAACACGTTTCTGTATTGCTCATCAAAAATAGGGAAATTAAAGTCAAACAAAAGCGGAACGGCACTCGGGATAACTGTGTTTACAATATCTGTGTATCCTGCTGGTTCGGCTCTTCCCACTAAACCTTCACAAACATAACCTAATGTCATAGTAATGGCACTCATTCTTCAGCCACCTCCTCTGTTTCTAATTCTTCGTCCATCTGAGTTTCTGTAGCGATTATCTGTTTGTATCTTACCTCCAAATTAAGACCCGGAAACATAGCATTAATTCTTTCGCAAGCGATTTCTCGTTCAAGTAACCGTGTATAACGTTGCGCTTCCACGTCTCCCATGCCGCTTTTAACTTCCAGGGTATTAAGTCGCTCACGTTTTTCGTCATTGGTGTTTCCTATTCCTAAGTAAGTCATAGCCTCGTTCCAGACAAGTCCTTTTAATACCTGCAATTTATCTGCAACGTATGGCGCTGATATGTCAACCACGTTTAACCCATTCAAATCCATTTGCTTATCTGCAAATATAAACGGGTAGTTTCCCTCGTACTGTTTAAATAGATTAACGATTGTAAGTCGCTGAGTTTCAGAGCACGTAATAATCTTAGGATTTTTCTGTAGCTTCACATTGGTATCAATAGCACGCTGGATTTCGTAAAGTCTCCAAGCATACATTTCTATGTCTAACTGAGAGTTAATATGCAAAGAGTTGTTAAATATAAGCACGCTGTTTTCATTGCTTAATTCCATCTGATACCCATTGCTCGCATACGCACGCCTGTATATCGGTATTCTGTAAACATCCAGAGGTCCAGATATCATGCACTGGAGCGTTAAGTATCCCATTACTTCATCCCTAAAAAATACGGCCATTCCATCAGCAAACAACGCTAATTCCAGGAAACGTCTGTCACACGTTGGAGGAAGATTAATCCACTCAAACTGACTGATAGTCAAATCAACCAATCGATTGTAGTACTGAATAAATGTCCAGTCATTGCATTTCTTTGCGTTCCAGAACTCACGGGTGTTACCCGGAACCATACCTCCCTTTTTGCTCATTAGTTACCACCTCCTCCCGCTCTGTTATCTAAGCTGTAGTTGCCAACCTCGGAACCATTTTTCCAAAACGTAACACCATTATCATAGATTCCACGTAATCTTGCCATGTCATCAGCTGGGACACTTCCAGTAAGATTTGAGTTTACGGTCTTTACGTAGTTCCAGTGAGGACGTTGAGAACGATTGGGAACTTTCACCTGATGTGTTGCATATCCATAAACGTTAAAATATTGGTCAATTATTTTTGCAAACTCTGCACGGATATGATAATTAAGAAAATAAAAATCTTTAATACTAAAGGCCACCTGCGCAGTGTTAGACTGGGAGCCATGGCTTTGTGGAGGTTGTGTTTGGATTGCATTTAATCTAGCTAACGTTCTTCCGGCATTTGTAGCACCAGCAATTCCACCAACTAAACCGATTGGCCCGCCTGTAGCAACACCAGCTACGGCACCCATTGCTGAACCTAGCATATCAACTGCCATGGACGAACCATTTTGTGCAAGCCACGCTTTATAGGTGTCAACCGTGAATGAGCATTGTGGGAATCCTCCAATTGTGATGGCCTCGTTGTAGTTTGCTCCCGCGTTTTTGTAACCTAGTGGGGTAAGCATTCCTAACGGGTTTGGGGACATATCCATTCCCAGGTTAAAGGTGCAGTTGGCGGTTTGAAAGTATTCATATTTATAGACCGCTGAATTGCCCATTAAGTTAGTCACATATAAAAAGCAATAAGGATAGGTAAATAATTTGTTGTTCATGGGAACATAACCATCTATGGCACCTCGTTGTTTGTCACGTTCTACAACGTAGTTTCTAGCTGGCGCGCCCATTGCTGTAGTAAAGTCTGATGGCATCATGAACACAGAAACGATAGCATCTGCTTTATTGTTAGTAATAAGGTTATCAATAAACACGGCAACTGCGGGGAAAGTATCGAATACGTGCAACCAACATCCTGAATAAATTCCTCCATAACCACCTGTGCTAGTTCCGACATTACCCTGAGCGTCTACGGTTGCGGCAACAACGACCACGTAATCGTCCATGTGTTCGGTTCTAAAAGCTGTATCGTAGATATAATCTCCTATTTCCAGGTTTTCTTCTACCAGGTTAGCCCCTATTGTGTCGACAAGAATGTGTTCACGTTCTATAAAGCAAGGGTTCACCGTGTAATCAAAGAACCAAGTCTGCATTACGTCCATCTCGTATGTTATAGTTGAGCAATTGTTGCCCTTGTATTCCACACCAGTAATAAACGCATAGAACCATTTATTTCCAAACGAAGCGTTTTGGAACATAATATAGTTACAGTCATATAATGATTCAGCGTTAATACCCACGTTAATTGTTTTATCAATTCTCTGATAGGTGTATTCGGTTAACGAAAACTTTGACAGACTAGCAAAATAGCTTGCTTGCTGCGCCGCCGTGCTAAAGTAAATTGTGTTCCTGTAGGTATTATCCAGTGGAACATTTTTAAGAATATGGACGTTTGTATTTGGATTTACGTACATATTACCTCCTTAAGAGGGGGATAAACCCCCTCTTTATTATGCTGATACCGTGATGGTTGCCGTATCGGTCTTAGTGCTGTCAAAAGTAGAAGTGGCTGTAACAGTAAGTGTTTCGCCTGTTTCATCTTCGCCAACAACCAGATTACCGTAAATGTCAATCGTGGAATCAGTTCCACCAGTAACAGTCCATGTAACAGACTTAGGAGCAAAGTTAGCGGTTACAACAGTAGCAGACAACTTAACCAGCTGACCCTTGTTAACAGTCGCTGTCTCAGGGCTAACTGCTACGCTTGTAACTGTTGGCGTGCCGCCAATATATACAGTGTTATTGACAAATGGTGAAACACTGAATGTTTTCCATGTGTGATAGAAGTAATTCCAGTAAAGACCCTGACCGTTGTAGTTTTCGGTAAAGTTATAGAAATTGTCAAAAACCATAAACCAGTCACGGTCTACCATGACAGCTGGGATTGCGTCAAGGGCTGTTCTTTCAGCTGCCGTTAACGGCACGAAGTTGGGGTCGTTAGCAAACAGCTCTGTAAGTCGGCTGTTGTCGCTTGCGCTAAAGCTAAACGTATCAACCAGGATACGGTTGCCCATGAACTCGGCTTTTTCCATATTGAACGCAGAAGCAAGAACCTCAACGTCAATCACAGCGTTGAATTTGGCGTTCATTATAAGCATCTGGTCCTGAGTATCGGTGAAGGTAGTTACGCCTGTAAGATTGTACTGCGTACTTGGGAACTGCCATACGCCGGATACTCCCTTAATGGTGGAAACGATTGTCTTTGCGTTTTCAGCTGATACGGGAGCAATTTCAGTTACGTGCATTCTTCCATCCAGTACGTTTCTAGCAATGAGATATTTCATAGTCAGAAATTCATCATAGTTAGAACCCGTATACATAGCATCTACGATTTTGGCGATAAGATCAGTGATCCCCTGCCAGGAAAGGAACGCCTGTCTAAGCTGGTCATTGCTAATAGTCTGCTTGTAAAATTTCTGGTAGTTCATGATATGGAACGCAGCTCTTACGTCCGGGATTTCACGCTTAAACACTTCTGATTCAGCAACCGCTGGGTCGAACTGATACGGTTTAGCAATGTTAACAAAGATTTCCTCGACCGTCTCGCCAAATTCCAGCAGACCTTTTTTCATGCCAGCCCACGGATTGTAGAACATTTTGGAAGTAATGAGCACACGCCCAATTCGGTTCATAAGAGCCGTTAAGAACTCGTTTCTAAGCGGCTGTAAGTCCATGATGACTGCGCCAATCTGACGTAATGACGTGTCATCACCTGCTGTCAGTTCTGGTACATAGTTCTGATAGTTGGCTGATGCGTTGTCACGGATTGTATTTAAAATCTGTGCTGCAGCTTTCTGTAAATTGGTTGCGGATACATCAGGATTTTCCGCGCTGTACGCTGCTGCAGCATTGGCCTGCACATCACTAAGCGTAATTTTTTCTGGTTTAATAGGCATAATTATTCACCCTCTCTTTCCTCAAATAACGTTTCAAATGACCTTGTTTTACCATCATCTTTCACATCTTTCTCTTGTTCCTCTTTTACTTCTTCACGGCTTCCGAAGAAACGCTCTCTATATCGCTTTCTCCATTCTCCGTCCAGGGCTTCATATTTACCCTTCCAATCTTCGCCGTCACCGGCGGCTCTTCTTTCAAGGTCGTCATACGTGTCGGTTACATCTTCGAGAAAAGATAACGCTTCATCCGAATCATCTTCTCCCAGGCGTTCCTTGATTCTCTCAAAAAACTTTTCTCTGTCAAGCATTGCCATGGTTCTCCCTCCTAAAATATTTTGTTATAATATATAAACGGCATTTTGTATGACCACTCACCACCATCTGGTGGATTAGGCGGTGGAACATATTCGTTTTTAAACCAGTCATACCAATACCTTGCGTACTCTTGTCTTTTTGGTTGGTCAATCGTGCCTGGTCGCTCAAAGTTTTTCAGGAAACAATCTGCTAAGTATTCCGGTGTTTGTTCACTAACTTTAAATTCTCCGAATGATTCGGGGTATTGCGTTGTCGGTATCCACTGTCCAGACGGGGTTGTCTGTGTGTCAATCCATTCCATCTGCCCTTCTCCGCTATCACGGGCATAGCCGTTAGCGTCTGCCCAGTCGGTATAGTTTGTTGATGGCGTCCACTGGACTAGTCCCCAGCCACCGCCCGGTGTTAAGTCCTGCCATATTCCAGGGTTAAGCGTTGATTCTACCTGTTGATTTCCGAGTAGACCCGCTACGGCTTCGGCTGTCCAGCCCTTAGACATAAAATACGCAAATTGGATAGTAGCGTTGTTCTGCATTTCTCCAATCGACAAATAATAATTTCCCTTAATCCATTCATTTGTAGCACTGGTTTCCCACCGCCATAGTTCTAACCAGTTACCACGTGAATCGTTAGCGTTAATAGATACCTGTTGTTCCAACGGCACGTTTGCTGAGTGCGCACCCATGGTTCTCGTAGTATCAAATACCATTTCAGTGTGATTTGTCCTAATAACAATGTCGCCTGGCAACCATGTAATGTCCGGTGCGTGTTTTGTGAATCCTACTTGTTTTAACACGCCAGCCATACTGCTTGTTGTAAAAGGCCATGTTCCCCACACAGATACTAAGTCCCAACCACCAGCAATCAATGCGTACCATATAAAAGACGAACAGTCATAGTATGTAATACCATTTACGCTTTGCTGGTTCCGGTATTTTTGAGAGTATCCTACATTTTCCTTAGCGCAGGTTTCAATTGCCCAATTATAAGTGGTTTGTATAGCTGGCATGTAATTACCTCCAATTGTTAAGCATAGCACGTTTAATAATAAACGGATAATCCCTTTCAGTTTGATCAAGGTCAACCTTTCCATTGATTCCTGGTATCTTTCCTGAATCAGATTTCTGCCACAATGTTACAGGTCGTCCTGGTGAATCTGCATATCTCGCGTACCACATATCATACTTTTCAGCAACCTTGCTTGCCTGATAGTACAGTCGATAATATTCGTTGTTGGTATAAAACATTGCATAAAAATCATGTTCTTCCAGTGTGCGGCAAAATTCCTCAGTACAGTTAAGTACAAACTGTCGGTCAACGCGTGCACCATTTCTGTTAGCGTGTGCTACCGTGTCATACTCAAAGTCGTAAACGATTGGGTATTCGGGCTTGTGTTCCCCGATAAAATCAATCATGTATTCGGCTTCTTTTTTGGCCATTTCTGGATGTAGCGCATAACTGAACCAATAAAGACCGTATGGGATTCCTAATCTCTCACACTCGGACACGTTTCTTCTAGCTTTAGCGTCAATGTTGTTCTTTCCAAAACCAGCCCGGATGATTGCAAAATCAATGTTCGGTTTTACACTGTTCCAGTCTATGGTTCCTTGGTGTCGCGAAACATCAATGCCATTAAACATTTTTATCTCCTCCTAACTTGTCTAACAGCTTTGTTATTGCAATGGTATTGTTGTTCAAAGCTTCTGACATTTTGTCAATTTCTTCTCTGTGTTTGTTGTTGCTGTCGTAGATGTACCATAGCAGTATTAAAGCCATGGTAATTGGAAATCCTACTGAACTAATGACGCTTACAATATCTCCCATATACTTACTCCTTTCTACCTTTTATTATACCATAAAAGTGTTGCAATTGCAACAGATTTATGATATAATATAAATGTAAATGAAGATATTCCAAAAGTGTGACTTTTGCAACATTTCCAAATAAAGGAAATAGTTCCGACCGATAGGTCGAGAACCTACGCACCCATCAGGGTGCTTCATTGAAAGGAGGTTAAACGTGGCTTACTATGATGGCACAAAACTTTTGTCCCTAAAAGATATTAACGGTAAAAACCCAGAATTGTTTTTAGTAACCACTAACCGTACGGGAGGTAAGACAACCTGGTTTAACCGTTACTTCGTTAAAAAATTTAAAGCTGGTCAAGGAAAATTTTGTTTGATTTATAGATTCAATTACGAATTGTCTGACGTGGCTGAAAAGTTTTTCAAGGATATCCATGGGTTATTTTATCCAGATGATTTTATGTCCAGTAAACCCATGGCCAAGGGAATATTCCATGAGTTGTTCCTGAATGATGAGCCCTGTGGTTATGCTATCGCACTTAACAACGCTGATGCGATAAAGAAATATAGCCACCTGTTTAATGACGTAGAACGAATGCTGATGGACGAGTTTCAGAGCGAGACGGGTAAGTATTGCTCAGATGAAATTCGGAAACTGCTTTCAGTTCACACCAGTATAGCCCGTGGTAATGGTAAACAGATTCGCTATGTGCCAGTCTACATGTGCGGTAACACGGTTAGTTTGCTTAACCCGTATTACTCAGCTTTGGGGATTTCTACCAGACTAAAACGAGATACAAATTTCCTTAAGGGTGACGGCTATGTACTGGAACAGGGTTTCATACAGTCTGCGTCTGACGCACAATTAGAATCAGGATTTAACCGAGCTTTCTCATCTAGTGACTATGTGGCTTACGCTTCTCAGAACGTTTATCTTAACGATAATTATTCATTCATTGAGCAACCAGAGGGTCGTGGCCGATACATGTACACTATCAAATATCTTAACAAACACTATGCAATTTATGACTATGAGACTTTAGGAATTATGTACGTTACTGATAAATATGACGCATCTTTTCCAACTAAATTGTCACTTACCACTGATGACCATAGTATTAACTATGTTATGTTGGCTAAGAATGCCTTGATTATTAATAACTTTAGAATGTTGTTTAATAAGGGTTGTTTCAGATTCAAGAATCTGGAAAGTAAACAAATGGTTATACAGATGTTATCATATTAAAGTTTCCATGAGTTCTGGAGGGAGGAATAGTATATGGTTTTTATAATTGCCCTTATGTCATAGTTATCCCGTTTTGCAACGGGAATGAGTATGATGAGGATTATGTATGTTCTGCAACGGGAAAATATTGCCAATGTTGTCAGTGTAAATTAACAGCAGAGGAATGTGAACAGCTAATTAGAGAGCACGAGAATTAAAAATTTTATAGGTATCACCGTGGGTTATGTAGCATTGAACGCTGGTGGAATCCACGCTGTAAAAGGTGCCGCTGGGTTAAACGGTAATTGGAATGCCCCTTGTTACACCCCACGTAATGATATAAAAAGAGAGGATATTATATCCTCTCTTTTATTAATTCTTAATTATTTGCGCAAATAATCAAATATTAAAACAAATCGTCATATTTTATAGCTAGTGCAACTAGCACAAGTACTAACCAAAGTGGCATCTTTAATCCTCCTTAATCTTCTTGTGAACCTTGGGTCGCATGTCGTATCCTTTCTTTACAAGTAACACCCCTCCGGGCATTCTGATTGGTTTCAATCCCTCCTTTAATTTCAGCCCTTCTCTAAACTCTTCAACTGTGTGTTCTTTGATAAATTCTTGTTTCGCGTCCTCTGACATTCCAGCACACCTAATTTGATAATAAGGTTCTACTGGTTCCGCGTCATTATGAGTGACATGCTCAATATACGTCTTTTGCCTAACAAAAATTGCTTCGTCCCAATAACTTTCGAGTTTCCACGCACAGAAATTTGTAGGATGAATCTTAATTCCTTTTGCGTCTTTAGGGCTCCCACTGCAATGAATGGAATCCGTATCGCAATAAATGAAACCGTCCCTATCCGGTCCTTGATAATTAGCTTGTGCTGCATTGATTACAAACCTCCTTGCGTATGATGTAATCGCAGAGCCTATTGCAATGTACCCTGGTTTCTTTTCATGTTCCTCCACCAGTTCAAAGCCCAACACGTTTTTCTTGTTGATGTATGGCACCTTATAACTAGACGAATCATTCGCGGAGAATTTTCCGTAGAGATTATTAAGGTATAGCTTTGCAAGTTCCCGCTCTGCACCTTGTGACGATTCCTTAATGTTCTTATATTTGTACATGTATTCATCAAATAACCCAATCTCCGTTCTAAACCAACAGCCATCTAATACCTGTAAATCATAAACGTCATAGTGTTGTAAAAATAACTCATAGTCTACACACGTCATAGTCATTGTTATCTGGGTATCGTGTAGTTCGCCTTTACGCATGTAATAACGCTTATATGTTCCTGACGAATAATCGTAGATATCGGATGTTGTTAAATAATCAGTTCCGCTATACAGAAAGCTATCCTTTATCTGCACAGTAGGAAGCATCCCTTCCTTTATCTTAAATCTGCATTTAATTCTAACAAAATAATAACTTTGCCCTGGAAGGTTTGGAATATCCCCTTGCCAAAATTTAGGCATTCCTACAGGGTATCGGTTCCCTGATTCAGATGACATGTTTGATGGATATGAACTGTTAATGTCTGCCGTCCAGCCGTGCAAGTACTTTCTATTCTCTTTGCCTTTGACCAGATAACAATACCCACCCCTGTAGCTGTGTCGGATGTAGCTGTCTGCATTACATTCGCCGTATATTTCTTCATCTATTTCCACCTCCGTTAAATCGGGGAAGAAATTTTTATAGTCTATTTTGTCATAGGTAGACTTAAACTCCTCTAAGCAACATGACCCTATGGTTAACTTTTGATGCCCTCTCTCAAACATTATCTCAAGAGCTTCCTTGACTACCAGTACGTCATTCCGTATGTACTCTTTTTCTTCGTCTGTTATCACGCATCCGGCATAACGGAATCCTTCGTATTCCATGTCAAGTTTACGGTGTTTTGTCTGAAATCCCTTTCCTATTCGCTTAACTGAGAACGGCAACAACTTGTAAGAATCCCTAAATTCTATTACCATATTATGCATTTTAACTGTGATAGAATACCATGGCCCCCTGTCACTAATCGCACACTTGAACTGTCTGTTTAGCATTTTACCTTCGGCTACACGGTTCCATTTATATCCGTTTCTTAACAGATAGTCTAATATAAAGTTTCCATCAAACTTTACATTATGAAAATAACAAATAATATTGGTTTTCTTATCATACATGTAATCTAAAAATTCTGGTAACGAGTGTAATATTTCGACATCATCATCCCATAACTTAACTACTGCCGCCGCCCATACTTCTGTAAATTGCTGCCCTTTATACACGGTTGTTTCAAAATCTGCCACGTAATACTCATAGTTTCGCGTCCGCACATCCTGTTAATCCCCTTCCGTCCAATCCTCTAATTGCTCTAATTCCTCAAACATTTCCTCACGTGATTCTCTATTGATTGCCATCAGGTCTGTTATTGCTGTTAATTTACCCCGCAACAATTCTTCATCTGATATGCATTCCCATCCAGGCCAGTCACCGGATTCTTTTGTTTGCTGTAGGACTTCCGCTAGTTCTTCGTCACCATACTTAAATCTGGATGCTGTGAACCATGCAGTTATGTAATTAAATAGTTTGGGAATACGACCAAATATTTCTGTCATTTCCATAGTAAACACTGTTAGTACTTGTTGGTCAAACTGAACTACTTCCACATCATATACAGTCTTTCCGTTTCTATCCTGATACCCTTTTGTCTTATCCTGCGGTGGAATTTTTGATGTTTTACGCTTATTTCTTCGTGTTTGCACCGCTCTCTGTGCTCGTTGTTTGTTCTCTATTAGTTGACCTTGTTTACCAGTTAAAATTTCTCCTGTTTCTATGTCGATAAACCTGGATTCTTTGTACAGCTTTTCGGCGGTTAGCTTCTTAAGTCTACGCACACTGGCTTCGGTGATTTTCTTTGGAATTTTAGGGAGTAATTCGGGTACGTCATATCCTCGCTTAGTCATTCGGTTAATCTGCTGTTGTATTCTTTGTCTTTCTCTACGGTATGCCTGTTTTACATCAGACAGTTGCTTATTCTGTACATCTGTTAACTTAGGTTTTCTCTTAGCCATAACCGCTCCTTTCTGTAAAAAGAAAGGGGCATATGCCCCAATCTTTATACTTTAGAATAACTACATTGCTACATTGCAAGACAGCAATCTACATAATCCTTATTTGCTTTAGTTACACCTGACATCTTCTTGATGGAGAATGGCTCATCCTCAAAGAGGTCTGCCATCTGCGTAAAGCTTCGCTTGAATGTCGCTGACTGACACGTCCACACTGCGCCGTCTTCTCCTAAGACTGAAAGCAATTCGTGGTTCTCGCCCTTGTAGTCGACATCTTCGTAGATCAGATATCCGCTTACGGGAAGGATTGTTCCATCTGGAACGTCCTTTACACTTACTGTCCCCTGGTCCTGGGTCATCTTGTATACTTCTATCTTGTTAAACTCTCTGCTTGCTTTAATGATTGTCATGATTTAATCTCCTTTTCTTGTTTGGTTGTTGGCGTTGGTTAGTTTGCTTTCTTCTGCTGCGATACAGGACGTTCTACTTCGTGAGCGAGTTCCATAAATTTGGTGATCTCAAGACCATATACTTTCTCTTCCAGCACAGTATCTACAACCACTGATGGATGATACTCGGGATCTTCGTTACGCTTGATGGACATTCTTAATGCCTTCTCTGGTGCTAAAATTGCCCCGGGAATTACATAGGTTCTGTTCTCTGCTTCACCTGTGGTTTCGTTAACCCCCAGTGTGGTTACCTTTGTGGAATTGATGGTTCTTGTGATTAATTTCTCTTTCATGTCTTGTTCTCTTTTTTTTTTTTTTTTTTTTTTTTTTTTTTTTTTTTTGATTTTTGATTTGACATTTTATTCGTGCTTGGGTTGATAGTTACTGTATGTTAACCGGGTGATGTATTTTTCAGCGTAGTGAGGGCTACTTTGAATTTTTTAGTTAATTCCCGGTTGACAACGTGGTATAAACGTGAGGGATAGCAGTTCAGTTTCACCTATCATTAGCCTAGCATCAATTGATTGTAGTGATGTGCCTGATACTTCAGAAAACTCCGCTATCATAATACAACTAGGCGACTTAAACGCAAACTTCACAAACGGTGATGACCCTGGCGTTACTCTCTCAACTTCTGTGGCCTCGCCATGTGCGAATTGCTCGTACATTTCTCTTAGCACTGCTTCACCTCCTATCTTGATGGTATTACTTTTCCATCTATTAATATCATATCATGTAAATATGAACAAAGTATGAACAAACTCTTAAGATTGCGATTTGTTGAGAAAATCAGCTAGCGTGATTAATGCTTGTAGGTCATTGCAATTGCGGATGTCTTTTGAGATAATACAGTAGGACGGTTCCCATTTGTCAAGTGTTGATTCGATATGAAACAGGTATGTGCGTTCACGCCCCTCAATTCGGTATATTCTGGGTTCGTTAAACCTTATGCTTTTTAGGTATTGCTGGAATACTACTACCATTAGTTCGTCATCTACTTTGTATGTTGCTGGCTTGCCTGCTTGAATGATTGTCATTGTTTGACCTCCTTGGGGACTACAGTGCAGAGATATATTCGATTGCCTCTAAAGAATGCTATTTCTCGTGTGCTGTATTTATTTAAAGCTTTGCGTGCAGTCATGACTGCAGGTGTGTTTGTTGAATTTGGATCGTAGATTGTGACAAGTGTGTCTAATGACCAGCTTGCGTTTAATGAGTAAAGTTTTAATAACGTCATAGCTTATTCTACCTCCTTTTCTAGTAAAAATCACACGATTTTCATCAAATAGTGAAACATTACAATCTCCATAACGTTAAGTTTTTGCGGTTTATTTATACACTCAGCTAACGCAATTAATACTTGTAAGTCGTTGCAATTGTTAATGTCTTTTGTGTCAATATTGTAGGTCGATTCCCATCCGTAATTTGTTAATACAGTTTTAAATGAGTATGTTCGCTCACTTCCCTCAATTCGATAGGTTTCTGATTTGTCGAATGTGATTTCCTTTAAGTATTCCTTAAAGACTATGAGCATGAGTTGTTCATCCATTTGGTATGTTGCCTGTTTGCTTGCTTGAATTGATATCATGATTCTACCTCCTTGCACTGTGAGAGACAAACGGGCGGTATTAACGTTACCCAATTTGAAGCAAATCCTACTACCTCGTAGCCTGCGTACATGCTTAATACTTTATAGGCTTTAAGTTCTTTGTTCTGATTAACTGCTCCTACGTTAATCTTTAATAGGGTTGACTTTTCCCAATCATTGTTTGTGTAGTATAAATCACTGAATGTCATTGCGCTCCTCCTTTATAATATTTGCCTCGATATCAATGTCGCGCCATCCAGTTAATTCATCATGGGCGTCCCACATTTCCTGAAACAATTGATTCATACGCTCGTTTTCTTCCATTTCATTTTTCCTCATTGCTTGCTGTTGTTTTCTCTTTGTTTCTAAATACATTATAACATTGTTTTAAGGATAAGTCAGTAGTTTAATTGTAAACAAATTGTGAACAATGGTTATAAAATCGTGATAACATTATCGAGCGTTCAAAATTTTGTACATTGCTTAAGGATAAGAGTGTGTTAATTGAGACTAACTTCGCGTGGGTTTTGAGTTAAGGTTAAGAGGTCGATTGGGGTAAATGGTAACAGGCGAAAAAAATAAA
>OLNH01001078.1_pt1 | contig 16611 bp, 17 predicted proteins | sample 1643101 | NCBI WGS metagenome assembly OLNH01 (sample SAMEA3136758, study PRJEB25190) | human gut metagenome | biome: human gut; feature: human-associated habitat; material: faeces | place: Austria | collected 2013
TCAGAAAGCAGACATTATTGTAAGATTTCAGGGTGGTGCAAATGCAGGTCATACAATTGTAAATAATTATGGTAAATTTGCGCTTCATACTCTTCCGTCAGGTGTGTTCTATGACCATACAACAAGCGTGATCGGAAACGGGGTTGCCCTGAATATCCCTGTATTTTTCAAAGAGTACAATGAAGTGGTAAGCAGAGGCGTTCCGGCTCCGAAGATTCTGATCTCTGAGAGAGCACAGATGGTTATGCCTTATCACATCCTTTTCGATCAGTATGAGGAAGAGCGTCTGGGCGGTAAATCTTTCGGATCCACCAAATCCGGTATCGCACCGTTCTATTCTGACAAATATGCGAAGATCGGTTTCCAGGTAAGTGAACTTTTCGATGAAGAACATCTGAAAGAGAAACTTGTGAGTGTATGCGAAACCAAGAATATCACACTGGAACATCTGTATCATAAACCTCTTCTTGATCCGGACAAGCTTTTCGAAGAACTGATGGAATACAAGAAGATGGTAGAGCCATATGTATGTGATGTTTCCCTGTATCTGTGGAATGCATTAAAAGAAGGTAAAGAAGTTCTGTTAGAGGGTCAGCTTGGTTCTCTGAAGGATCCGGATCACGGAATCTATCCGATGGTTACTTCTTCTTCTACACTGGCAGGATACGGTGCAGTAGGAGCAGGTATTCCTCCGTATGAGATCAAACAGATCGTTACAGTATGCAAGGCTTATTCCAGTGCAGTAGGAGCAGGTGCTTTTGTATCCGAAATCTTCGGAGATGAGGCAGATGAGCTGAGAAGACGCGGTGGTGATGGCGGTGAATTCGGTGCTACTACAGGCCGTCCGAGACGTATGGGATGGTTTGACTGTGTTGCTTCCAAGTACGGATGCCGTATGCAGGGAACTACGGACGTTGCCTTTACAGTTCTGGATGTTCTGGGATATCTGGATGAGATTCCGGTATGCACTGCATATGATATTGACGGAGAGATCACTACTGATTTCCCGACTACTGTGAAGCTTGAGAAAGCGAAACCGGTAATCGAAAAGCTTCCAGGATGGAAATGTGATATCCGTGGAATTAAGAATTACGAAGATCTTCCGGAAAACTGCAAAAAATATATCGAATTCGTAGAAGAACATATCGGATTCCCGATCACCATGATTTCCAATGGTCCGGGAAGAGATGACATCATCTACAGAAATAAATAAGACGAATCTGCGCCGGGGAGTTTTCTCCGGCGCGTCTTTTTTAAAGAAATATTCCGCACAGAAAGGGAAACGATGAAAAACAATAAATTTAAACGTGCAGGAGCCTGGGCTGCTATCATCCTGATAATTCTGGTATTCTGCCTTCCTATGGTATTTGCTTTCGGAAGAGGTGAGGACGCAGGAAACTGGTTTCGCGCATCTCTGGGTGCAGCCATAGCATTGCCCATTCTCTTATATGCTATGTGGATGGTTTACAGGATACTGAACAAAAATAAAAAGACGGTGAATTCAGAAGTGGAGAATATTATTTTTGACGTAGGACAGGTACTGGTGAAATATGACTGGGAAACCTATCTGGACAGCTTTGGTTTTCCGGCAGAGGAACGTGAGAAACTTGCGAAAATAGTGTTTTTAAGCAATACCTGGAATGAACGCGACAGAAGTACCCATAATGAAGTGTACTATGTGAACCAGATGGTAAAGGAAGCGCCGGAATATGAGGCAGATATCAGAGAGCTGATGCGCCACTCTGACGAAACAATCCATAAAACCGATTACGCAGACACCTGGGTACAGTATCTGAAAGAAAAAGGTTATTATATTTATATTTTATCCAATTATGCCACAGATACCCTGCGGAAAACCCGTTCCAAGCTGACATTTTTGAAATATGTGGACGGAGCTGTTTTTTCCTGCGAAGTGAAGCAGATCAAGCCGGAGTCGGATATCTATCAGACTCTGATCAGCAGATATCATCTGAATCCGGAGAAATCTGTATTTCTGGATGACCGGGCAGAAAACTGTGAGGCTGCCAGAAAGGCAGGAATTCATGCCATTCAGTTCCATTCTTTCAAACAGGCAACGGCAGACCTTGAGAAAATGGGTATAAAATAAAGAAAAACCATAAATTTCACCAAAAATACAAACAATAAGATTTGTATTTTTATGAAAAAGATGATATAATAAATACACTTGTGGGAACATAATACCTATGAAATATTGGAAAAGAGGATAAAGGAAATGAGCGATAAAACAATCTTAGAGCAGTGGCGTTCCATCGCCTATGACCAGCAGGCAGACCGTAACAAACTTCAGAGATTTTGGGCAAACTATTTTAATATTGAAAAAGGAATTTATGAGCAGCTTCTTACTAACCCGGACGAAGTAGTAACCGGTACAGTTAAGGAACTGGCTGAGAAATATGGTCAGGAAGTTCTGACAATGGTTGGTTTCCTTGATGGAATCAACGACAGTCTGAAGATTCCGAACCCGATCGAGACAATGGATGAGAATACAAAAGTTTCTCTGTGCTTCGACAAAGAACTTCTGTACAAGAACATGGTAGATGCACGTGCTGACTGGCTGTATGAACTGCCACAGTGGGATGCAATCTTCACACCAGAGAAGAGAAAAGAACTCTATCTTGAGCAGAAGAAATCCGGAACAGTAGTTAAGGCTAAGAAGATTGGCCGTAATGATCCGTGTCCATGCGGAAGCGGTAAGAAGTACAAATACTGCTGCGGAAGAGATGCGTAAGCATCCAAATCTGGAATATATTATCGTGCTTGGTGCCCATGTAGAGGGTACCCGGCTTACCAAAGCCCTTCTGGAACGTACCAGGAGGGCTTTAGAGTATCTGGAGGAGAATCCTGATACGAAAGCAGTGCTGTCTGGTGGAAGAGGAGAGGGAGAATCTATTACCGAAGCACAGGCGATGTGTAATTATCTGACAGAACATGGAATTGACAGGGATCGCCTGATCCTGGAGGAGAAATCTACCAGTACAGCAGAGAACCTGAAATTCAGTCTGGCGCTGATTGGTCTGGATCATTCCGTGGGAGTGGTTACAAACAATTTCCATGTATTCCGCGGCACTGCTATTGGAAGGAAATGCGGATGCAGAGAAATTTATCCGATTCCGTCCAGATATTGCTCCTGGAGACTGCTGATATATATTCCAAGAGAAATCCTGGCGATCATAAAAGATAAAATAGTGGGAAATTTGTAATAAAAAAACGTCACAAAATGAAATTCGATTCAATGAATGCGGAAGAAATCATTTTATGACGTTTTTGTTTTTGGGTATTCAGTTAATTTTTAATCGAATCAAGTAAGCCTTCCGCTTTAATTGAAAATATCCGCTTGACTAAGATCAAGAAAGCCATCGGTTCGTTTCTGTTACGGATATCCTCCTGATTCAGATTGATCAGAGAAACAGATGTCGTATCTGAATTTATTTTACAGAGAAATATTTCTCTTTGATAATAGAAACCGGCATATCCTGTCCCATCCAGATCTTAAAGGCTTTGGCGCCCTGATGAAGGAGCATGTACATTCCATTAAAGGTCTGACATCCGGCAGCTTTTGCTTCTCTGAGAAGACGGGTTTCCTGAGGTTCATAGACAACATCTGCAACTACCAATCCCGGGCGGAACAGGGAAGTGTCTTTGATAATGGTATCATCAATATCAGGAATCATACCTACGGAAGTCGCATTGATCAGCAGATAACTTTGCGCGATGGAATCTTTCAGCGCTTTATGGTCATCATTGTCAAAAAGACAGACCTCACATCCTGTTTTGGCGCTGAGGTTCTCGGCAAATTTCTGAGTACGGTTCCAGTATCTGCTGGTACGTCTGGCGAAGATATGTACAGAATTTGCTCCATCCAGTGCGGACTGTGCACAGATTGCCATGGACGCTCCACCTACTCCCATAACTGTGATATTTTTTCCTGTGATGTCATGTCCTGCATCGCGTACAGACTGCATGAAACCATATCCGTCAGTGTTATATCCGATCAGCTTTCCATTATCATTGAGAACCGTATTGACAGCTCCGATCAGCTGCGCCTCAGGGGAAAGTTCATCTACCAGTTCTACAATCTTATTCTTATTCGGCATCGTGAGGTTGAAACCACGGATACCGCATGTTCTTAAACCTGCAACTGCTGCAGGAAGTGTCTCTTCATTTACGTCAAAACACAGATACACATAATCAAGTCCCAGAAGCCGGAATGCCTCATTGTGCATTAAAGGGGAAATACTGTGTGCTACGGGACTACCCAGAAGTGCAGTAAGACCTGTGTGTCCGGTGATTGTACTCATACTCATATAAAAAAGTCCTCCAGTCTGTTTCGTATCAGGTATGCCGCTGCTGTCTGCAGGAGGCCAAGTATAGGTTATATATAAAAAACACCTGAATAAAACATAGAAATTATCTATCATTTTATTCTATGCTGTGGAATATGTCAATAAAACCGGTAAGAAAAATTCGTCGATTTAGTGCGATAAATTCTAAGCGGCACATCCGCTCTTTTGACAAAATCCGCGCGTTTCATCCCGTATAATGAGTAACACTTACCAAAGTGAATGTCTGGCTGACAGCAGACGGGAGGAAGGAAATGCGTTATGAGATATACATAGATGTGGTATTTTTCACAAATCTCCTGATAGATTACATACTACTCAGATTTACAGGAATTTTATTCCAATGTCCCAGAAACAGAAAACGAATACTTCTGGGAGCAGTAACAGGAGCACTATTCTCCTGTGGGATTATTTACCTTCGTTCCTGTCTGAAAACTGAGATTTATCTTCCGGCACTGGTCCTGCTACATGGTGGCTGTGCAGCGGGAATGCTGGTGATCGGATGTGATCTGAAAAGGGGAAGCCTGCTGCTTAAAGCAGTTCTTACGCTATATTTTGCTGCATTTCTGTGTGGAGGATTCTGGGAAGTAATTTCCAGTGAGAATCTGACACCGAAGATGTTTCTGATCCTGGCAGCCGCGACTTGGTTTGGAAGTACTGCATTGTCGTATTTGATGGATTCTTTGAGAATACGGGCAAAGAACATTTATCCTGTGACGATCTTTTACAGAGAAAAGGGATATGAATGTCAGGGGTTTTATGACTCAGGAAATCTGCTTGTGGATTCCGTGAATGGAAAACCGGTATCAGTAGGTACGCTGGATATTTTGTCCGAGATATGTTCGAAAGAAACAGTGAAATGTTTGAAACACCTGAAAGAAAATCCTGGGGAGATACAAAGTACAGAAGTCACAGGGCTTCATCCACACTTTATTTTTTTTCACAGCATTGGAAAAGAGCAGGGGATGATGCTGGCTGTTACGCTGGAGAAACTTTGTATTCAGACTCCGACAAAAGTTGTCTGTGTGGACAGACCAGTGCTTGCATTTTCGCTTGATACATCCGCTTTTGGTAAGGAATACGAAGTACTTTTGAATTCCAGATTACTTTAACGGGAGGGGTTGTGACTATGAGCTGTTATCCATTTCAGGTAGTTTCGAGAATGGTGATGAACCGTTCGGGAGATGTTTTTTATATTGGCGGGAACGATGTTTTACCTGCACCGCTGGAACCGCAGCGGGAGGCGTTTGTACTGCAGAAGCTTGGAACAGGGCAGGAAGAAGAGGCGAAATCAATTCTTATTGAACATAATTTAAGGCTTGTGGTATATATTGCACGGAAGTTTGATAATACAGGAGTCGGAGTAGAGGATCTGATTTCTATTGGAACCATCGGTCTGATCAAAGCAATCAATACATTTAATCCGGTAAAGAATATTAAACTTGCTACTTATGCATCAAGATGTATCGAAAATGAGATCTTGATGTATCTGAGGCGTAACAGTAAGACCAAGATGGAAGTTTCCATTGATGAGCCCCTTAATGTAGACTGGGATGGAAATGAACTGCTGTTGTCTGACATTCTGGGAACGGATGAGGATGTGATTTCCAAACGTCTGGAGGATGAGGTGGAGATTTCCCTGCTTTCCAAAGCAATCAGTAAGCTTTCACCAAGGGAACAGACCATTATCCGTCTGAGATTCGGCCTGGGTAAGGATAACAGCACAGAGAAAACACAGAAAGAGGTGGCAGACTTTCTGGGTATTTCCCAGTCTTATATTTCAAGGCTGGAGAAGCGGATTATGAAACGTCTGAAAAAAGAAATTGTAAAATATGAATAGACGGGAACAGGGAATGTAGTATAATGGATTTACGTATCAGTGAGGCTTATGCCGGAGAGATAAAACTCTGAAATGAAAGAGAAGTCATCGAAAAGAGCATAAGAGAAAAACAGAACATCATCCGTGATAAACGGGTATTTTCAGAAAAACATAAGAGAAAAGGACAGAGGAAAGTGAAAACAGGTACATTAGAGATACAAAAATGTGGAGATAAAGCGGAAACACAGAAAGCAGAGAACCAGAAGACAGGAAACAAAATCCTTGAAAACTGTAGTTTATGTCCGAGAAACTGTAAGGCAGACAGACTGGCAGGAAGAACAGGTTATTGTGGAATGGACGGGAAACTGAGAGTGGCGAGAGCAGCACTGCATATGTGGGAGGAACCGTGCATTTCCGGCAGCAGAGGTTCAGGTGCGGTTTTTTTTACAGGATGTAACCTGAGGTGTTGTTTCTGTCAGAACATGGATATAGCGATCGGAGACAGTGGACTTGAGATTTCAGTGGAGAGACTTTCTGAGATTTTTCTGGAACTGCAGGGAAAAGGCGCTGCCAATATCAATCTGGTAACAGGAACACATTATATCCCCCAGATTATCACAGCACTGGATCTGGCAAGAAAACAGGGATTAAATCTTCCGGTTGTCTATAACTGTGGCGGATATGAAAACGTGGAAGCATTGAAACTGCTGGAAGGATATGTGGATGTTTATCTGCCGGATTATAAATATGCCCAGAGTGAGCTTGCCCAGAAGTTTTCCCATGCATCAGATTATCCGGAGAAGGCATTGCTGGCAGTACAGGAAATGGTGCGTCAGACAGGCGCGGTGCAGTTTGATGAGAATGGTTATATCCGGAGAGGTACGATTGTACGCCATCTTATCTTGCCGGGGCATACAAAGAATTCCAAAGAGGTGCTGAAAGTTCTGCACCGGACATTCGGAGCTCAGATTTATATCAGCATTATGAATCAGTACACACCAGTCTTTGAGCAGAAGGAATATCTGGAATTGAATCGGCGAGTGACAGGAAGAGAGAATGAAAAAGTTTTGGATTATGCATTTGAGATCGGGATTGAAAATGGATTCTTTCAGGATGGAGAAACGGCCAGAGAGAGTTTCATTCCGGCATTTGATTATGAGGGAGTTCAAAAAAGCGTTATAAAATAAAAAAACTCCCATAAATGGAAGGAGGCCGGTACTTTCGTACCGGCGCGTATGAAAAAGAAAAATATTTATAAGAAAGACTCATCGTCTTTCTGAATATCATTATATCCAATAGTTGTGAATAAAGTATGAACATAATGTAAAAAGAAAAACTTTTTTATCAGAAATATTTTTAAAATTTCTTCCATGTATCTCTTACGAATAACAGCAGCAGTGGAAAGATTTCCAGTCGGCCTGCAAGCATATCGAATGTGAGAACCAGTTTGGAGAAACAGGAAAACATACTGAAGTTTCCGGTAGGTCCTACGAGTTCAAGACCAGGTCCGATGTTATTGAATGTTGCCACAACTGATGTAAAATTCGTGATCAGATCGAAATCATCAAATGCGATCAGGAATATGGAGGCTGCGAAGATCAGCACATATACGATAAAGAAAATATTAGTAGAACGGACTACTTCGTGAGGGATGGCTTTGCCATCCATTTTTATTTTCTTTACAGCATTCGGATGCAGGAAAATATGCAGCTCCTTGCGTACCGTTTTGCACAGGATCAGGATTCTGGAAACTTTGATACCACCGCCTGTACTTCCTGCGCAGGCACCGATGAACATCAGAAGTACCAGTATTGTTCGTGAAATCTCCGGCCACATATTGAAATCAGTGGTTGCATATCCGGTGGTAGTAATAATAGAACCAACCTGGAAGGCAGCCTGCTGGAATGCTTTTCCGGCACTTCCGAAAATATGGTAGACGTTGCAGGTGATGATCAGGATGGCAGCACCAATGATTCCGAAATAGTAACGCACTTCTTCCATCTTAAACGCCTGGGCGAACTTCTTGGTGAGAATAAAGAAGTAAGCATTAAAGTTGACGCCGAATAAAATCATAAAGACGGTAATGACATTCTGCAGATACGGACTGTAACTTGCCATACTGTCATTCTTGATACCAAATCCGCCGGTACCGGCTGTACCGAAAGCTGTACAGATCGTATCAAAAAGAGGCATGCCGCCAAGGAGAAGTAGAATCATCTGAACAACAGTCATTGCAAAATAAATGGTATACAGGATCTTTGCAGTTGACTGTACTTTTGGAGCAAGTTTACTCACAGAAGGTCCCGGGCTTTCGGCTTTCATCAGGTTCATGTGATAGCCGCCGGTAAGAGGCAGAAGAGAGAGGATAAAGACCAGAACTCCCATACCTCCGATCCAGTGAGTGAAACTTCGCCAGATCAGCATACAGTGAGGAAGTGCCTCTACGTTATTCAGAATACTGGCTCCTGTTGTGGTAAAACCGGAAACGGTTTCAAACAGTGCATCAATAGGATTTGGAATACTGTGACTGATCACAAATGGAATCGCGCCCATGATACTCAGAACGATCCAGCTCAGTGCTACAGTTACGAAACCTTCTTTTGTATAAAAAGCCTTTCGTGTTGGCTTCTTCCATGTAAGAGGAATTCCGATCGCCAGACACAGTATGATAGTGATCAGAAAAGCAAAGCCGGATGTTTCCTGATAAATCAAAGAGGTGACGATAGGAAGAACCATGAATGCTGCCTCAAGTTTCAGGATCATTCCGATGATATAAATAATAATGGAATAATTCATAAGCCGGCTCCTTTACTTCTCCAGAATGTCTGTGATATCACGCAGTCCTTTGTGGGTGGTTACGATGATTACAGTGTCACCAACCTGAATGGTATCCTGACCACGTGGAATCTTTACCTGACCATTCCGGTTCAGATAACCTACAAGAAGATTCTTTTTCAGGTTCAGATCAGACAGTGGAATGCCGACTACCGGTGAATTCTCACGGATGGCAAATTCCAGAGCTTCTGCCTGATTATCCAGGATGTGATAGAGGGTTTCAATGTTACTTCCGATACTGTTCTGCATGGCACGTACATACTGCAGGATATAGTCGGCAGTAATATATTTCGGATAAATAACACTTCCGATATCAAGACTGTCAATGACATCATCAAAGGAGAGTCGGTTTACTTTTGCCACCAGTTTGGCTTTGGAAATTGTTTTGGCAAAAAGTGCCAGAAATACATTCTCCTCGTCCATATTGGTGAGTGATACAAACGCCTCTGCGCGGGCCAGGCCTTCTTCCATAAGAAGAGAACGGTCTGTACCGTCACCGTTGATGATCGTTGCGTCAGGAAGCAGATCGCTTAAAGCTTCGCAGCGCTGTTCATTCTGTTCGATGATCTTTACAGAGATGTTCATGTCAAGCAGAGCTCTTGTCAGATAATAAGAGATGGTACCGCCGCCGACGATGATTGCGTTCTTTACCTGATTGGTTTTAAGTCCGATTTTTTTGAAAAATGCTGCTGCATTTACCGGTGATGCAAGGATGGAAACCATATCTCCATTGTGTATCACATAATTACCACCAGGGATGGAAACAGAATCACGACTCTCTACTGCGCAGAACAGAACATCGCAGCGAAGCTTCTCTGTAATGCGGGAAATAGTCATGCCATCCAGGTCAAATTCAGGAAGAACTTTGAATTTAAGCATTTCCACACGGCCTCTGGCAAAGGTGTCAATTTTGATCGCAGAAGGGAAACGCAGCAGACGGGAAATCTCCTGTGCAGCTGCAAGTTCCGGATTGATGATCATGGTAACACCAAGGCGTTTCTTGATAAAACTGATTTCTTTGGCATAGATAGGATTACGGACGCGGGCGATGGTCTGGCAGTGTCCGGTTTTCTGTGCGATCAGACAGCACAGAAGGTTCATTTCATCAGAACCGGTTACTGCAATCAGGATATCCGCATTCTCAATTCCTGCTTCCATCAAAGTATTGATGCTGGCGCCGTTTCCGACGATTCCCATGGCGTCAATGTCGTCCTGAAGGGAATTGATCACGTTAGAAGAAACGTCTATCAGAGTAATATCGGATTTTTCTTCCTGAAGCTGTTCTGCCAGGGTACGTCCAACTTTACCGCACCCAACAATAATTATCTGCATAATTCCTCCGATAAGGGGGCTGTCACATAAAGATTTATATGAAACAGCCCCGTTTATATAATGTATTTGCTTTTTTATTGTTAATGAAGCAAGGATACTATAGCACTGTTAGGACTATTTGTAAATATGAAATTTTTGTGATTTAACGGAACCAAATTGCCGCATCAAATCAATGTCTTGTTTCAATCGAAAAGTTCTTTTGGGGTATGTCATATTTTACGTATTCTTGCCAGTTATTATTCTGTGAGATGTTATGATAAGTATATGTTTTTTGACAGATGCTGCTATGATGAAAAGCACAAAACAGAAGATATAACATAAAATATAGAGTAAACAAAAAACTTTAATATAAAGAAAGGAATTGTTTATGGAGAATTATCGGATGGGACGCGCATGCAGCAGGCCTTATAACAGAACCTGCGGTATGAACAGACCTCAGCCTGCTGACAGGGAAATGAATAACCAGGAATGTTCCTGTAGAAATAAAAACTCCTGCAATTGTGTAATGCCTGAAAGTAAGGGGAAAAATGATGAGATGTTTTCTCATTTGCAGCATCTGGAGCCTGCGATGGCCTATGTACCTTGCCAGGAATTTACCGAGAACTTTCCATTGCAGTATGCGCTGAATGTGGGAACCATTTTTCCTCAGTTATGCAAGCCGTTTTGCGGAAAGAGAGGTGTGCGTCGATGAAACAGAATTGTTCCAGACAACAGCTTATGGCCCGAATTAATGAGGTCAGTTTTGCTGTAAATGATATGAATTTATATCTCGATACACATCCCTGTGATGAAAAAGCCCTTGTCTATTGCCGGGAACTTGTACAGGAGCGAAAGAAACTATTGAAAGAATACGCTGAAATATACGGCCCTCTCACCATCGACAGCACAGTCTGGACCGAGGAATCTGTCTGGAAATGGATGGAGCAGCCATTTCCATGGGAAAAGGAAGGAGGGTGCAGATAGTTTATGTGGAATTATGAAAAGAGACTCCAGTATCCCGTAAATATTACACAGCCCAATGCGAAGATCGCACAGTATATCATGAGCCAGTATGGTGGACCGGACGGAGAAATTAGTGCATCTATGCGGTATCTTTCACAGAGATTTACCATGCCGAACCGTATGGCTGCGGCTGTGCTAAACGATATAGCCACAGAAGAACTGGCACATCTTGAGATGGTATCTACGATCGTGCATCAGCTCACGCGTGACCTTTCTATGGAAGAAATTGAGAAGTCCGGTTTGGGTCCTTACTATATTGATCATACAGTAGGTGTCTGGCCACAGGCAGCCGGTGGGGTTCCGTTTAATGCCTGTGAATTCCAGAGTAAAGGAGACCCGATCACAGACTTGTTTGAAAACCTTGCTGCAGAGCAGAAAGCACGCTCTACTTATGACAACATCCTTCGTGTGGTGCGCGATATGCCTGAAATTGCAGATCCAATCAAATTCCTTCGTGCAAGGGAAGTGGTACACTTCCAGAGATTCGGGGAAGCACTCCGCTCTATTCAGGAAGAACTGGATGCCAAGAATTTCTATGCATTTAATCCAAGTTTTGACAATCCATGTACTGCGTCCTGTGAAGGATGTAAGTGATGTTACTGTCCATTTCGTGTCCGGTAACAAATGATATATAATATAGAAGAAAAGTGTTCTGCGAAGATGGAACACTTTTCTTTTCTGTGGTATACTTACAGGAAAGAGAAATTGCTGTACCGGCAGCAGGAATCTTTGGAAGAGAAAATTCAAATGAAATAACCAGGAGGTATACAGAGAAATGGAACTTACAATACTGGGAACCGGAAATGCGAAAGTAACAAAATGCTATAATACCTGCTTTACTTTAAATGAAGGCAGCGAATACTTCATGATAGACGGCGGTGGCGGAAGCACGATTCTGAAACAGCTGGAGGATGCAGGAATCAGCTGGAAAGATATCAGCACGATTTTTGTTACGCACAAGCATATCGACCATCTGCTGGGAATTATCTGGATGTTACGCATGTACTGTCAGGGAATGGCAAGAGGACAGTTTGACGGTGAGGTGACAATTTACGGACATGATGAAGTAATCAGCCTGTTGAAACAAATGTCCGAGATGCTCCTGACACCAAAGGAAACAAAGTACATTGGAGAGAAAGTTTATCTGGAAGAGGTAAAAGATGGAGAAGAAAGAGAAATTCTTGGACATAAGGTAACCTTTTTCGATATCCTGTCTACAAAAGCAAAACAGTTCGGGTTCTGTATGGAATACGCAGACGGTAAGAAACTGACCTGTTGCGGAGATGAGCCATATAATGAATGCGAACAAAAATATGCGGTGAACAGCACCTGGCTTCTTCATGAAGCGTTCTGTCTGTTTTCCCAGGCAGACAAATTCAAACCGTACGAGAAACATCATTCTACAGTTAAGGATGCCTGTCAGCTGGCACAGGAACTGAATGTGGATAATCTGATCCTGTACCACACAGAGGACAAAAATATTTCCAGACGAAAAGAACTCTATACAGAAGAAGGAAGAGAATACTATAAAGGAAATCTTCTGATCCCGGATGATCTGGAGACATTTGAATTATAAGATATTTTTATCAGTTTGACTATTTGAAAATAACGGATCTGGAAGAACAATACCCGGATTATGGGAAATTATATTATTAAATTAAATCAGGAGAATTCATTTATGAAAAGAAAAAGCAAACTACAATCAATAATTTTATCTCTGCTTCTTTTACTTTTCACATTGGTTCCACAGTCAGCGCTGACAGTAAATGCGGCAGCTGGCGGGGACATGGCAGTTCATTTCCTCGATGTTGGACAGGGAAATGCCATTCTGGTACAGTCTGGCGGACAGAATCTGCTATATGACGGCGGAGATCAGAGTCATGCAGATCAGGTAGTATCTTATTTACAGCAGCAGAATGTAGAGACGATCGACTATATGATCTCTTCTCATTATGATGAAGATCATCTTGGTGGTCTTGTCAAATGCTTAAACAGCTTTAATGTAAGCAATGTTCTGGGATCAGATTACGTTCATACATCTAATCTGTTTAATACATTTATGAATACTGCAACTGCAAATGCGATCATTGTACAGTATCCATCTGTAGGCGACACCTTTGATTTTGGTACCGGAAGCTTTACTGTTCTTGCACCGGATGGTATCAGCCAGAACAGCAATGATAACTCTGTTGTGATCAAACTTGAAAATGGTTCTAACAGTTTTATCTTTACAGGAGATGCGGAAGAAACCAGTGAGCAGGATATGATCAGTACGGGAATGAACCTGGACTGTGATGTTCTTTCAGTAGGACACCATGGATCTGCAAGTTCAACAACATGGGATTTCCTTGAAGCAACATCTCCATCTTATGCAGTGATCAGCTGTGGAGTGAATAATCAGTATAATCATCCGTCAGCAGAGACAATGGGACGTTTGTCCGATATGGAGATTCCGGTATTTCGAACAGATAAGCAGGGAACTATTATTGCGGTATCTGACGGAACGACAATCTCCTGGTCACAGGATCCATGCAATGATTATTCTTCCGGTGATGCAGTACAGAGTCAGCAGGAGACAGCAGCTGCTTCTGAACAGGTACAGGCTCAGGAGCAGGAACAGGTACAGGAACCGGCACAGGAGGAAAATTATGGAACTATGGTATGGATTCCTGCAACCGGCGAAAAATATCACAGTATTCCAAATTGTGGCAGAATGAACCCTGATACAGCCAGACAGGTGACACAGTCTGAGGCAGAAGCGATGGGATATGGCCCATGCAGTAAGTGTTTCTGACAGAATCGGTCAGACAGAGAATTCAGAATGGAAAGGAGCGACTGATATGAGATATGAAATTAAAGGTGATACCCTTCCGGTAGTGATCTGTTATCTGGATAACGGAGAGAAAATTGTAACAGAAGGCGGCGGAATGTCATGGATGTCCCCGAATATGAAGATGGAGACAACTTCCAATGGTGGGATCGGAAAGATGTTTGGACGAATGTTCTCGGGCGAGAAAATGTTTCAGAACATTTATACAGCAGTTGGAGGCAACGGAATGATCGCATTTGCGTCCTGTTTTCCGGGATCTATCCGTGCATTTGATATCACACCGGGAAATGAGATCATAGCACAGAAAACGGCATTTCTTGCCAGTGAAGCAAGTGTGGACTGTTCCGTACATTTCAGCAGAAAGTTCAGTGCAGGATTCTTTGGCGGTGAAGGATTTATCATGCAGAAATTCTCCGGAAACGGAACGCTTTTTGCTGAATTTGACGGACATGTGGTGGAATATGAACTGAAAGCAGGACAGAAGATCGTAATTGACACAGGACATCTGGCCGCTATGAGTGCAAGCTGTCAGATGGAAATTGTAACAGTTCCGGGTGTGAAGAATATGCTCTTCGGTGGCGAAGGTGTATTTAATACAGAAGTGACCGGCCCTGGTCATGTATGGCTTCAGACTATGCCGATCAGTAACGTGGCAGGTGTACTCAGACAGTATATCTCTACTGGAAAAGAATAGAAATTATATAAAACAAAAGAAAGCTTCGAAATATTCAGATACAGGTTCTGATTTTCGAAGCTTTCTTTTGTTTTATATAATAATATAGATAGAGAATCCGGCTGCTATGCACTGTGATCGATGGCATCCGCAGGAGGCAAGGCTGTGCAGGTGCTGTTATCCTGGGCAAATGTTTCCATGATCCCTGAAATTGTCTTGTGCAGATAAGGACGATACTCCGTCATAGGTACTGGCTGCTGATACAGGATACAGCTATAACATGTGGAGCCTACCAGTTCAATGATGGTAAAGAGCATCAGTTCCGGATTCTTATAATGAAGTCCATTCTGCGCCAGCATATCCAGATAGGACTGATAGAAGTTATATTCATCATCCGGCATTTTCTCTTCAAAAGCACCCTTAAATACGCCCCATGCCAGATTCTTGGAAATAAAAAGAAGAAGGTTGCGGTCCTGTCCAAGCTCCGTGAGGATATAATCTACGATAAAATGCACCTGCTGGTCAAATTCAGTTATCCGGGAAGCCTGCAGTGCCTCATGTGCGCGGAAAAACAACTCACCTGTTTTATGGGAAACCAGTTTGTTGCGGATATCATACTTATCCTTAAAATAAAGATAAAAAGTACCCTTGGCAACCCCGGCCTGATTTACAATATCTGAAATTGTGGTTTTGGTAAGCCCTTTTGTTGTAAAAAGTTCAAAGGCGGTGTTAAACAGAGCGTCCTTTTTCTTTTTCTTATTTAAATCCATCTTTCCCATTACAGATCCTTCTTTCATACATTCTTAATTTCATTTTAAACAAAAATGACTAAAAGTCAATATTATATTTTTTCCCATATTTTTGAACAACAATTTTTGTCAATGTGTCTATATTAACTGGTGGAAAAATTTAGACAAATTGTGAAGAATGATTATTGACTGACAGTCAGTTTTGTTATATAACATTCCATGAAATAAAAAATGACTGTTGGTCATAGAATGATTAAACAGTATCAATAAGAAAAGAGAAAAGGAGAAAAAGATGATTAAGGTAGGAAAGTGGATTGCAAAACACAAAATACTGATCATTATCATCGGAATCGCATTACTGATTCCGGCGTATCTCGGTATGGCTGCAACCAGAATCAATTATGATGTATTAAGCTATCTGCCGGATACCCTGGAAACAGTTGAGGGTCAGGATATCATGGTAGACCAGTTTGGAATGGGAGCGTTCTCCATGATAGTCGTGGAGGATATGGAACTAAAAGATGTAGCTGCTCTGAAAGAGAAAATAGAAGCAGTAGACCATGTAAAGAAAGTTTTATGGTATGACAGCATCATGGATGTTTCCGTTCCTGTAGAAATGCTTCCAAAGGATTTGAGAAATGCATTCTTTAATGGAGATGCGACAATGATGATTGCGTTGTTTGACAATACAACATCATCTGAAACCTCTATGGATGCGGTAACCGAAATCCGTAAGATTACTTCTGAGAACTGCTTTGTCAGCGGAATGACAGGTATCGTTACTGATATCAAACAGATTGCACTGAAAGAGATGCCGATCTACGTTGTCATTGCATCCTGTCTCTCATTAGTAGTACTGCTTCTTGCAATGGATTCACTGGTTGTTCCGGTACTCTTCCTGCTCTGTATCGGCGTTGCAGTTTTATACAACCTTGGAAGTAACATTTTCCTGGGTCAGATTTCCTATATCACTCAGGCACTGACAGCAGTCCTTCAGTTAGGTGTTACCA
>OLNH01001083.1_pt1 | contig 16567 bp, 12 predicted proteins | sample 1643101 | NCBI WGS metagenome assembly OLNH01 (sample SAMEA3136758, study PRJEB25190) | human gut metagenome | biome: human gut; feature: human-associated habitat; material: faeces | place: Austria | collected 2013
AATATTTTAAAATTGAATTCTTTTCTTAAATAATACATTTGAATAATCATGATTGTAATTTCTGCAATTAATGTAGCTATTGCAGCACCAATTGATTTAAAATAAACAATCAATATCATATTAAGTAAAAAATTCACTATTGAGCCAATAACTACCGAAATTGTAAATTCTTTTTGTCTACCTAATGGTAATAAATATTGAGTTCCGGTTACAGTACTTAAACCTATAAAAATAATAATTGGTGCAATAAATTCCATATTGGGAACTACACGTTCAAAACCTTTTCCAAAAAACCAAGGTACAAAGCCTCCTGCAATTGCCATAATTCCTAGAGCAAAAGGAATTGATAAAACTAAAACAAATGTCATGGACGCTTGCATATAACTTCTAATTTCACCAAATTTATTATTTTTGTATAAATTAGCAATCCTAGGCATCATTGCTGTTCCCAATGACGTAATAACTGTCATTACAGTTTTTACTATAGTTTGCGATTGTTCATAATAAGCAACCTCAGCATTATTATCAGTAATTAATCCAATCATTGTTTTATCTAATAATGTATAAATTGAAGTTGCAATTTGTGGTAAAAAAAGCATGATTGCTGGATGAAGATGTTTTTTTAAATTTAAATTTTTTATATCTTTCCTACTAACATATTTAGGCATGTATAACCATAATGATAAATTTCCTAGCAACAATGTGCCTGAATAACATAATACATATAGCAGTAAATCATCGGGTGATTTTACAAATGTAAATATCAATGCAACACATACTAATCTAACTACAAAATTACGCAATACTGTTTTCTTAAACTCCTCAATTCCTTGAAAAAACCATGAAATATCAAAAATCGAGGCAATTATATCAAGAATTTGGATAATGAAAATAAACGAATATTTAGAATTCATTATCATGGTAAAATAAAAAACGACTACACTTATTATCAAAGTTATACATCTTAAAAAAAACAATTCAAAAAATGTTCTATTTCTCGTATTTAAATCATTTTGATAATACGCAATTTCTCTTTGTCCATATAAATTTAACCCTATACACCCAATCAAAATAAAATACTGTGTAATAGAATTTGTATAACTATATGTTCCTACACCAGATGCTCCTAAAACCCTAGAAACATATGGTGTAGTAATAATTGGCAAAATTATCAATAATAACTGATAACTTAAATTATATAAATAATTTTTTGCAACTTTATTCAAATTTAATCACCTAACTCTTTACGAACGCACTTTAATGCTTCATCGATTACATTATGCATGTCATAATATTTATATAATCCTAATCTTCCACCGAAAATAACATTCTTTTCTTGATCTGCTAATGCTTTATACTTATTATGCAAATCATTATTTTTTTCATCATTCATTGGATAATATGGCTCATCACCTTTTTTCCATGTAGCTGGATATTCACGAGTAATCACAGTTTTTTCCTGTGTTCCATATTCAAAATGTTTATGTTCTATAATTCTTGTGTATGGAACTTCATATTCTGTATAATTTACTACCGCATTTCCTTGATAATTTTCTTCATCTAATAACTCTGTTTCAAATTTCAAACTACGATATTCCAATGTACCATATTTATAATCATAATATTGATCTATCATACCAGTAAAAACAATTTTTTTAGCAAGATTTTCTAACTCATTACGATTTTCAAAAAAATCACAATTTAAACGTACTTCAATCCCTTTTAACATTTTTTTAACAATTTTTGTGTAACCTCCAATTGGAATCCCTTGATATAAATCATTGAAATAATTATTATCATATGTAAACCTAACTGGTAATCTTTTAATAATAAAAGATGGTAAATCAGTGCACTTTCTGCCCCACTGTTTTTGAGTATATCCTTTTACCAATTTTTCATAAATATCTTTACCTACTAACGAGATAGCCTGTTCTTCAAGGTTTTCTGGTTTTGATATTCCTGCTTCTCGTCTTTGTTTTTCAATGATTTCTTGTGCCTCTTTAGGAGTTTTAATATTCCATAAACGAGAAAAAGTGTTCATATTGAAAGGCATATTATATACTTCATCTTTATAAATAGCAATCGGGCTATTTGTATAACGATTGAATTCTGCAAATTGCTGAATATATTGCCATATTTCTTTATTAGAAGTGTGAAAAATGTGCGCTCCATATTCATGAACATTAATTCCTGCCACTTCTTTTGTATAAATATTTCCTGCTATATGCCCACGTTTATCAATAACTAAAACTTTTTTACCCCTTTTATTTGCTTCATAAGCAAATACTGAGCCAAATAATCCCGCACCTACTACTAAATAATCATATTCTTTCATTATAGTTCTCCTTTAATCTTTTATTCCAAATCTGTTTTTGAAATATACTTTATATAACTGCCATTTTGTTGGTGGCTCTGTTTCATATACTGACAAATAACATTTCTTTAGACTTTTATTTTTTTCAAGCCACACATTAAATAATCTTTCACTTAAGAAACCATAAATTCGTTTTTGATAATTAGAATATGAAGATATATCTACTCTTTTTTCCAATTCAAATAATATATCAAATAACCACTGGCAATAACGATCTAAATCTTCTTTTTTCATTATAAACATATTGTATAAACAAAGTTCATTTCCGTTCATAACAGTATCAAATGCTTCTATGTAATCAGGATATTTTATAGTTATAATTTCTTTTACTTTGATTAAATCTTCTATATGATGCATCTTTTTATATGCTTCATATGTACTTTTTTGAACACTACCTGATTTTATAGGTAATATTACATCATATTTATTAAATAATGATACAATTTCATCTCTATTCAAAACTATATCATCTAATTTTTGATTTACATCCTTTTCTTGAATCAAATAGCGTCTATAATGCATTAATCCAACATATTTACACTTAACATTCTTATATATCCAATATAGCCCTGTCAATTCACAATAATTTGCATTCTTACTTGAAATATTATAGCCTGTGTTATCTCCTATATACCCTAAATCTTCTTTACCTTCTTTTCCTACATGAAGGGGAATATATATTTCATTTTTAGGCATAGAATATTTTTTGTGGGTAGCTATAAAAATTTTTATTTCATCTTTCACACATATTCACCATCCTAACTTTTCAATAAAATTTTATCGAACTGTTCCGCTGAATTTTCCCAACTTAATGATTTTATTTTTTCATTTGCACTTTCTGTCATAGTCTTTAACTTATCGGGATTTTCTATGTAGTCAATTATTTGCTCTTCTAAATGTTTATAACTTAAATCACATAATATTGCTGAACTTTCATCAAAGAAATAGTCAAATGTTCCATCTTTGAATTCAATAACCGGAAGTCCTGTGGCAATCATTTCGTATGGAACCAAAGAAATGTTCGTTAATGATGCAACCATTCCAAAATCACATTCACAATACAAATTATACAATTCTTTCTTAGTTAATTTGCCAAGCTCATTTCCATTATTAATACATATAGGAAATGCATTACCAAAATAATTTATTTCTAAGTCATATCCTTTTTTATCTAACGATTTTTTTAAGTTATCTAATATAAGTGGAATAACAACTGGTAATCTTTTAGATTCTTCTTTAACGTATACAGCCAATTTTATTTTCTTTTCTTGTTTAATTTTATAAAAATCTCTTTCTATATAACTGTATTCCTTTCTTTCATAAGGAAAATCGATATAATCCATCTTCCCTAAAATATTGCAATTTTTTTTAATTGTATCTAAATTCCATTTCCCTAAACTAATAATATGAAATCCAAGTTCATATGTTTTTTTCGATAGTAAATATCTTTCACCCATTTCAAAAAAAATCGGTTCATAATCTTGTACAAAATACATCTTATAGGCATTATAGTTAATAGCCCTATAAACTGTTCGCCATTCAGTAGCGATAACTATATCAAAATCATCTTTAGTAGTATCACACATCGGTAAACATTTACCTTTGTAGTTATTTAAATTATATTTAGCTGCATCAATCATATCATTTTGTTTATCATTAAACATCGATATGTATGTCACATCATACCCCAAATTATATAAATTTGATCCTAATCGTAAAATTGATGTTACACCACCAGACGATTTTACTAAATGAGGTAATAAAATACCTATTTTTTTTCCTCCATTATATTCATTTTCTATCTTATTAAAACTACAATTATCAATTATTGGTTTATAGTCTATTATATTATTTTTATACCGAGTACTTTGAATAATTCTAGTTCCCAAATTTAATATAAATTTTCTCATCTTAGTTCTCCTGATTAAATTTTTTTAAAAATAAAAATTTTAATGTTTTAAACTTCTTTATCATTACACACTTATATGCTGTTATTGCATAAAAATACATCAATTTGTTATTTTTATAATATTCTTTCAAATCATTATTCATAATACACAATCTATTATATGTAGATTCTAATGTATTTTCTTCCATTGAAAAACTTTGAATAAGAACATTATCATACATTATATGAATTTTTTTCTTCAAATTATTGATATATCGCATAAAATAATGATCTACACAATCTAAGAAAATTTGCTCATTATATCTAAAGTCATTAAAAACATCACCTTTGATAGTCATACCACTATTAATAGCCGATATATCATATTTATTAAATTCATTATAATTTTTTGCTTCCCTACAACGATTATGTACAAATACACATGGAGATAATAATCTATTTTGCGTTTTAACAATTGGTAAATATACATCAGCAGCATTATTATTTATTTCATTTAATAAAATATCAAAATATTTTTTTTCAATTTTTGTATCATCATCAAATAAACAAATATAATTATCTTTTAAAGGTATATTTTCAATTGCTTTATTATATGCTTTACTCAATCCCTTATTCCCATTCATATTTATAAATATATTATTATCGTTAATTACTTGGTCTTTATTTCCCATATCTTTTGTACTATTATCACAAACAATAATATTTAAACCTTTTATTCTATTTAATTCATTATATGTTAATGAATCCTGACAAAATTTATTATATAAAACTATAACAGCATATAAATTATTTATCTTTACCACTTTAACAGTCCTTTCTTTCAATAATTAATTTCCTTTACAATAGATCATTGAAAATGGTTTTACTAATTTGATTTTATGCAACATATAAAATATTGAAATAAAAAGCCTATTTTGATATGGTTCACTTTTTATTTTCTTCGAAAAGAAATGGGTCTTATTACGATATCCTGATTTTTCAAGCCATGCAAATAAGCGTCTATATTCCTCCATAAATCGCTTAGAAGTTGCATCTCTTCCAGAAAATAATAAATACCATATAATATGTCTAAACATAAAATAATTAAGTAGTTCATCATTTTTATCTTTTACAATTTTATCAATTTCTTTTAAAACAATTAAAACATCACATTCTGGTTTTAATCCTCTTTGCTTAGTGTTAGATACACTTTCATCATTGAAATACCAATTATAACCAATATAATCAATACACTTTATTTTATCTGTATATTGATATGCTGATATATTAAAAAATGTATCTTCTCCTATGTATGTTTTTAAAAAACGTACATCATTATCAATTAAAAACTTTCTTCTAAAAATTCTTGCCCAAGGGGCAGTTATTCTATATTTAGTCCATTCATCATTTTCTGAAGGAATGGTAAAAAAAACTTTATCAAAATTTGCACGTCGATATCCTGAAATAACAATGTCCATTTGAGATTTTTCTATTTCATTATATAAAACCTCTACATAATTATCATCAATAAAATCATCATTATCCATAAACATCACATATTCAGTATCAGCTTCTTTTAACCCGCGATGACGTGTTTCTACCACACCTTTATTTTCGTGAGTTAATACCTTGAATATATCTGGATATTTTGTTTGGTATTCGTTAATTCTTTTTAATGAGCCATCTGTAGAACCATCATTAATTAATAATACTACAAAATCCTTAAATGTTTGTTTCAAAATACTTTGCACGCAATGTTCTATATTTGCGCCTGCATTATATACAGGCACTATAATTGTAATTCTTTTATCCATTTTCATTATCCTTTTTTTCTACTTTCTGTTTTAATATCGATAATTCTTGTGTTAATAATGTTATTCTAATTTTTTGTCCCGATACAATTACAGTTAATGCCATACACATGAAAAAAAGCATTATCATCAATATTCCTATTAACATATTTGACATAGTCTTAAAACCTAATTTGGTTGCTATTGTAACTATAATATTAGGAACAAAACCTACTAATAACAATACAAGGGCTACCATAATCCATAGTAATGAAAATTTTACTGGAATCTTTCCTTGTTTTAATAATACTAATGTTAAAAACAAAAGTAATATACCTGTAAAGATAACAATTAATATCGTTCCTAAGCTCACCCTTTATCCCCCCTAAATACAACTACTAAAATAGACAAAAAAATATTTACCATGAAATAAATATTTTTCCATGTATGTATAGATGATTGTCCTTCTTCTCGCTCATGCATTCGAACAGGAACCTCTTTAATACTTATACTTTTTTTTAATAATTCTGCATTCGTCACAGGTTCAGGGTATTCTAAAGGATAGTTGAAAGCAAAATGTTCTATAATTCTTTTATTGGCTGCTCTAAATCCTGATGTTACATCATATAGACGTTTCCCTGTTGTTAGTTTAATTAAATCAGAAATAATTTTGATTCCTATTCTTCTTGCTTTACTAGATTTAAATTCACTAGAATTTTTATCAATAAATCTTGATCCAACCACTAAATCTGCTTCACCCTCTTTTAATGGCTTCAAAATATCTTTTATACAAGATACCTCATGTTGCCCATCGCCATCAAATTGAATTGCATAATCAAAATTATGTTCATAAGCATATTTATAACCCGTTTGAACAGCTCCTCCAATTCCTAGATTTTGAACTAAGTTAACAGTTGGTATATTGTTTTCTTGACACACTAATTTTGTGTTATCTTTTGAACCATCATTAATGACAATTACTTCATATTTTGTTTTGTATTTATTATTGTAATCTACTATTCCATTATATACTTTTAAAATACTTTTTTCTTCATTATACGCTGGTATAATAATTAAAATTTTATCATTCATTGATTCTCTCCTTATACTAAGTTGCAAAGAACACTAATTTTGTCAAATAATCATCGTTAATTATATCAAATATTTCAATTACTGTAAAATATGTTTAATTTATTTACGATAACTAACCTTTAATATCTATAATTAATTTTATTAAAGATAAAATTTAATAAAATTAATTATAGATATAGTTACTATATAAGAAAATTTGCCTTATATAGTAACTATATAATTAAATTTCAAACCAACAACTAATATCCACACTACCATTTATTCCTGGTATAACTCCTGAAGAAGTATATTGCCACCCAAATTTTCCATGATAATGAGGATTTTCCCATCCCATTGTTTTTGTATATGCAGCTAACCAGCTTGTTTTTGACCAAATATATTGACTATTTAAAAATTCATTTAATAATGATCGATAACTATATATATTAGCTTCATAACCATGGTTACTCATTTGATTTATAAAAACTGCTGCATTATCTGTCATTTGTTGTGTAGTATGAACATTTCGTTCCATGTCAAAATATACTGGATATGTTAATTCTTCACTACTTATATTATATTTTTTCAAAATTGATGTTACCAATTCTGCTTCATTGAATGCATCTGCTGTATTATTACTATAGTCATATATATATACACCAAATGGAATTCCATATTTTCTACATCCAGCTAAGTTATTAGCAAATTGACTATCTTCAATGTAGCTTCCATTAGGATGCTGTACTATTCTAATAATAACTCCATCAATATCACCATATCGTGCAACTGTTTCCCAATCAATTACGCCATTATATAAACTTACATCTATTACTTTTTTTGATGGCATATTTCCTGCAATATTTCCCATATCATCAAAGAAATATTTTTGCCCATCAATATATCGCCAACCTTGAGCAACTGTAGTATTAACGATATTATGATAATTTAGTTCTACTTTTGCTTCATTTCCGTCAATATCATAAGCATAAATATGCGTAATGTAAGTTCCAAATTCATATTTATGATCACTTCTTTGAATACGACATGTATATGTGTCATCTGAAATTTTCTTTGCTTCATGCCAAACAAGTTCATCTTGATTATTTTTATATGTCCATGCTGGCATTAATACTTTTGTTATTTGTTTATCATCAGTTACTTTGCATGTAACAGTATAACCATCATCGTTTGCATCAGTAATTTTTACATCCTGAATATGTGGTACTCCATCTATAAAATCAGGTTCTTCTAAATTAACTGGATCAAACCCATGAACTGTATATGCACCATCATCATCATATACATAAACATGTGAAGTATATTTACCATACTCATATTGATGGTCCTTTCTTATTACTTTTACTTGCCAAATTCCATCAACATAATTTGCTTCATGCCAAATCATATCATCCTGTCCACTTACTTCTGTCCAAGTTGGTACTATTACACGATCGATTTGTACATCATCACTTACTTTACAGTTTACTGTATAACCCTCACTTGTTATATCGCTGATATATGCTTCTTCGATTACTGGTACTTGATTTTCTGGCACATTTATTTCTCCTATTTCATAACATGCCATCTTTCCATTTACATCATATGCATATATATGTGTTATGTATTTTCCGCTTTCTTTATTATGATCTTCAGTTTTTACTGTATAGCTTACCTCGTATTTTCTATCAGCTATCTTTTCTACTTTTGCATCATGCCAAACCAGATCATCTTGATTATTTTTTTCTGTCCATGTTGGCATCTGTACTCTTGTTAACTCGCTGTTGCTTTCTACTGTACATGTTACCGTATATCCACCTCTTGTCGGTGTACTTACTTTTACATCTTTTATTTCTGGTGCCTTTGCTTCTGGGACATCTATTTGTAATTCTTCTTTAGTTACACTACCTTCATTGTCATATACATAGATATGTGTATTGTATTTTCCACTTTCTTTTTTATGATTGCTTGTAGTTACTCTTACTGTATAGACGTCTCCGTTTTTACTTGCTGTATACCAGTTCAAATCATCCTGATTATTTTTTTCTGTCCACGTTGGCATCATTACTCGATCAATTTGTACATCATCGTTTACTTTACAGTTTACTGTATAACCTTCACTTGTTATATCTATAACTTCTACTTTTTCTATTACTGGGGTATATTCGATATTATTACCATCATTAATTATTGTAATATAGTTATTAGAAACATAGGCATAATTATTGTTGTAGTCGTATTCTGCAGTATCAGATACATCATCTCTACTATTGGTTAAAACAGAATCACTTTGTATTTCATAAAAACCATTAACGGCTTCTTTTTTTCTTACAATAAAAGCATAGGCTGGATTTTTTATTGTTGTATATAAAACATTTGAATTTGTATTGCCTTCTTTTCTAACATTTAATCCTGTATGTGTTGTCATGTTAGCATCTTTAATTCCTATTGTATAATAATTTTTATCTGCTCCACTTATCCCGGCATCCATATTAGCTGCAATTGCTGCACATTTTTCTCCTTCATATGGATCAGAAGAATACTGTCCAAAAATACCGCTACCTTTATCACCAAAATATCCACCTCTAAATCGATTTGTATATGTAGCATTTAAATATCGTTTTGACATCCAATTTGCAGTAAAATCTCTTATGCAGTCTTCTACTGTAGCATATTTAGAAGCATCTTCATTAGGATTAGCATCTGTTGCATTTAATCCAAACAAATTATTTTTTTCTATAGCAATATTACTTTTACCCCAACCTGATTCTAATGCCGCAAAACTCATAGCCATTAATGCGTTTACACCATATTGATTTTGATATTTAATGAACAGTTCTCCTGTATCATTCAATTTTGATGAAGCAGAATCTGCTTTTTTATTCATATATGTTGTTAATTGCATTGCTGAATAATTAGTTTTACTTCTCAATGGAAGATATTGAAAATAACTATAATATGGGTTATTAGGATTAACTGAATTACTACGTACATTATTTTTATAATCCTTTATCATTACTTCATAATTAGTATAAAAATAATGTCCATCGTAACTGTAATATTCTATTCCTCTAGATAAATATGATGGTGCTTCTCCAACATAATTATAATTTCCTTGATTCCCTGTTGCATTTACATTGTTAGAAATGTAATGATACAATTTTCCTTTAGAATTTACCTCATAATTACTTGCATAATATTTACCTTGAGTTACAATTTCAACTTGATTTAAATCTACCAATCCCACAACACCTGATACCATAAATTTAACTTTTCCATTTTCCATTCCTAGATATGCGGCATCAGCTGCACTTGACTTAGATAGATAACCATCCTGTCCAGTGTAATAATCTATATATTTAGTTGTTTTTCCCGCTTTAGAACAATTAAAGTTAACCATATTAGCAGTCTCTACTAATCGTTCATTAGGATTATATTGTTCACCTGTTGTCCCATCATAAACATTTACTACTTTAACATTTCCATTTTCATCGACAAATTTGCTTTGACCTACTATTTCATTAGTTTGATCAGTTGAGTTTTCTGTGTTTGTTTCATTTTGTGATAATGTTGTAGCTTCTATATTATTATCTATAGCATTGATTATTTGACCATCAGATAATACTATTCCGGCAACTACAAATGAGGCTACAACTTTATTTGATAATTTATTTTTCATTCATTATACCTCCATTATTTGACGATTTATAGTATATCAAAAGTGAGCTATAATGCAATCATTCTTAGCAATATTTATCATATTTTATCATTATCCCAAACATACAGTAATAATATTTACTAACGTTATTACTGTCATTAAGCAACAGCAGATATTAATGTATGCGTAAATATTTTCTTTAAATGATATTACTTTATTATTTAATAATATTAATATTGTAAAAATGATCGGTATAAAATATCTTCCTTGTACTCCTTCAATATAGTTATAAGTTAACGGTGTCCAATAAATACACATTGACAATAATACTAAGAAAAATATTATAATATCTATTATCAAAAATAATATTTTTAGTTTAACACTTACAACTTCACTTTCTTTTTTTAGTGCTGCTGCTACTAGAAAAGCAAACCAGATATTGAAAAGGTAAAATGGTAACTTGACACTAAACCAACTCAAATCTTGCCCTAGGCATGAATAAAAATACCACTGTCCTTTTTCTATAAGTGTATTTATAAATAAATTAATACTATCGATAGGGTGCGTAATTAACCACCCGATTGTATACCCCTCTGTTCCACTCCAAGATATAATATTTTTACTCACCGCAGCAGTATCAACAGTTTGTTTTGAAACTGTATCAAATGAAATAAAATTTAATATTAATACAAATATTGCAAGCGATAAAAAAATTATAATTTTTTGTTTTCTTTCAATTATAATATTATTTTTTAATGATTTAAATTTTGAAAAGATTGGTATCATTAATAAAAATGAATACACTGCACTTTTTATTGCTAAAAGTAATATTCCAGAAAATAAATATTTAAGATATTCATCGTACCTCACTTCATCACTTTTATAAACAAAGAACAATCCATATGATATACAAAAGAAACTTGCTGAATTTAAAACAGCATCATAAGATAATGACATCATTTGCTGTGAACACATTGGCAATAACGCAACTGTAAATAGTAATTGTTTTCCAATTGGTATTTTCTTTATTGCAAAATAAGTCATCCATATGTAGAAAAATAAATTACATGCTCTTGCAACATATAATGTTGGTGTTGCTCCAAAATGGAGTAATCTTCCAAATATAACTCCTAAAACTGCTGGGAAATATCCAAAAATATGCTTCCAATTAGCTGAATCTGCATCTATTTCTACATATTTTTCATTACTTTCATTAGAAAATAAATGAGTATATGTATATTCATAATTTTCAATGCTAGGTGCTGATGGCAACCGTTCATAAATATATTTTTCTTCTCCACGTAATGTTATTTTGTCTCTTTCTACACCCATTATCTGACTTGCTAAAGAATAAGTTAATCGCATATGCGTACCTTCATCAGGTACCATACCAGGAATTAAGATTAATGAATAAGATATACTTATAGGTATCATGATAATTAAGAATAATTTTTCTAATCTATAATTTTTATTTGTAATTATGTAATTAATCCCAAATAGTAAATATATTATCATACATAATGTCATTAAATTAACAATATTATATATTGCTTGTGATAACTGCGAATATTTATTTAAGATAAATATGTGTATGCATCCCATTAATAAAATTACACTTATTGATGCTATTAGAATTTTAATAAATTTATAGTTTTTATGAGGGGATTGCCTTATATCAGTTACATCTTCTAAATATTCTTCTTCACCATAACTATCATCTTGATAATTATTTTTTTTCGCATGTTTCATTTTCTTTATCCTCTTATTTTATAATTTTCCTATAAAATAAAAATTTAGAAAAAATTTTCTAAATTTTTACAATGATCCCTTTCCATAAACTACACTTTTTACAGTCTTATACATAATTGTAAAATCTAACCAAATTGACCAATTATGATAATAATAATCATCCAATTTACATCGATAACTGAATTCAACATCACTTCTACCATTAGCCTGCCACATTCCCGTAACACCTGGTTTTAGCTTAATAATTGAATCATAATATTGACCCATATCTTCTTTTTCTCTAGGAAGATAAGGTCTAGGACCAATAAAACTCATTTCTCCTTTTAAGACATTAATAAACTGTGGCCATTCATCTAAAGAAGTTTTTCTTAAAAAATGACCAACTGGGGTAATTCTAGGATCATCTTTTAATTTTTTATTAGTCAGATATTCTTCTTTTATTTTAGGATCTTCTTTCATTAATCTTTCTAATTCTTTTTCAGCATTTGGTATCATTGATCTAAATTTATAAATTTTAATTAACTTACCATTTTTACCTATTCGATATTGTGAAAACATGATATTATCATAATCTCCACTTTTTACATATTTATATTTTACATACACCATTAATGGCAATAATGTTATTACCCCTACAATTCCTGCTAAAATATCAATAAATCTTTTAATAAACTTATCTAATATACCAATTGTATCATTTGATGTAGCTATTAATAATTGTCCATCAAAATCTTGTACTTCTGATGAAAAAGTCATTGTCCCATTAACATTTGGAAGATATTTTACAGAGGCAACTTTTCCATAAATATCACTCATAACTTTATCAATTACTTGTTGATTAGCTTCAGGTAAGGCTATAATTATTTGTTCAATTTCATTATTTTCAATAGCCTCATTTAAATTATCATAATCATATACTCGACTACGCTTAATAATATTTTCTTGTTTAAAACCAAATAAATCTTTAGTGTTATTTACATCTACATATCCCTTTACGCTAGTTAATGCAAATCTATTATTATTAGATATTTTTCCAAGTCGTGCAGCTTCATAACCTGTACCAATTACTAAAGTTTTTCTTGCAAAAATTTCTCTGAATGCAATTCTTAAAAATCTTGATGCAAGTAAACTTATAATAAACATTGCAACAACCATAACTGTTAAATGAATTCTTCGATCATATCCATAGCTTTTAGGCACTAAGACTAATAAAGCAATAAAAAAACAAAAACTTGTTTTTACTAATTGCTTAATCTCATTCCAAATTAAACATGTTTTTAAAGAATAGTGCCCATAAATAAACATAAATAAAAAATATAATGTTCCTGAACCTATTATTAATTTAGTATCCATATGAAAATACAGACAAATAAAGTAATACATTACTATCTCAATTGCAAAAAGCATAATAGGCATTAATTTTCTATTCACTGTTTCACCTCTCATCGTTTTATTGATTAATATTTTTTATAAATTTCTACAAAGTTCTCGCATTAATAATATCATATATTAGAATATTTGTCATTTTTACCTCTATCATTTGTCTGCTTTCTACTATTTCTTAAAATCGACAAATATTCATATATAAGCTATAATAGTAGAAGGAGGATTAGCTTAATGGAAACTTTTTATAAACATATGAATAATTTTATTTGGCAACATCCATTTATTAAAGGATGTATACACTTTACATCTAGATTTTGCCCATATATGATAATAATTTTCTATTCTTTATTTTTATTAAAAATTTATATTGAATGGCAAAGTCATCTTTTTTTCTTTATTAAGAATCCTTTATATTCTATTTTAATTGTAATTGTATTAAAATTAATAATTAATAGAAAACGTCCAATTCAAAAATATAATATAAAACCTGTAGATGATTTAAAAAGAAGAAACTATTCTTTTCCAAGTATTCAAGTTGCCTTTGCTGTTTCTGTGGCTCTTACAGTTCTTAGATATGGTCCTAATATGGGACTACTACTATCAACATTAGCAGTTGCATTAACTATTTCTAGATTTCTATCTGGTGTTCATTATTTAAGTGATGTAATTGTTAGTATATGTATTGCATTTGCTATTAACATGATTTTTATCTAGTTATAAAGAATAAAATCCTGTTTAAACTATTATTTATTTTTGTTTAAACAGGATTTTTAATATTCTATTTTTTATATATTCGAATCAGTTGGATCCCATGTTTGACTTGATGGAATTTTTTGAATCTTTGGTTTATTTAATGGATCAAATCTTCTTGTTACTATTTCTACTTTTGTTTTCAAAGCACAATTATCATATATCCATTTAGCATCTTCACAAGTTAATCTTACACATCCATGTGAACATGTTGTTCCTAACTTATTATATTCCTCTGTTAATAATGTATATGGATTCATTTTATCATATGGGACAGAATGAAATAAAATTCTATTAACTATTCTTGTAGAATATTGCCCATAGCTTGATTCTACCAATGCTCGCCAACGATATTTAGCAGGTGTATAAAATGTTCCTGTTGGCGTATCATTCCCAACTGAACATATAAAACGTTTATACGCTATTTCATATTCACCTTCACCATTTTGTATTAAAACCGTTACTACATTAGTTTGTTTATTTACTCTTAATTCATATGATTCCTGTAACCCTATTAATTTTTCTAAATCCTCACATATATTGCCTTTTGCATCATAACATACTTTAAATCCATTTCTATCCGAAAAAATTAATGACGATTTATTTGTTTCTATTGGTTTATTTGCTTTTTTAGGATAAAGTTTAATTTGTATTGCCTCAAGTCCAAATGAACCTCCGATTGTTCCTGAGACTTTATCATTACTTGTCCAATCTAACCAACCAATATTTTGACAATATACTCGATAATATACATCATAATAGTTTGATATTTCTCCAGTTAATCTAATTTTTATTGCTTCAATCTTTTTAGATTCTCCAGTTGTTCCACTAACCACTCCATTACTTACATAATCTAACCAGCCATAGTCTTCTACATGTGTACTATATTCAATATTTCCAACATATATATTTTTCCCTAAAGATATTTTTATTGCTTCAAGTCTTTTTGACTCTTCAACTGTTCCACTTATTTCTCCATTACTTACATAATACATCCAGCCATAGTCTTCTACATGACCAGCATAACTGATATTACCTACAGTAACAAATGGATAATTTTTATCTCCTGGAGCTGAATTATCTTTTTTTACTAATTCTATTTCTATTGCTTCTAACCTCAATGAAAGGGATTCACTTCCAGCTTTTTGATTATTCTTAGCCCAATCTAGCCAGCCATAGTCTTGAATATGAACACGATAATACACATCATAATAATTCGATATTTCTCCAGTTAATCTAATTTTTATCGCTTCAATTCTTTTAGATTCGCCAATTGTACCACTAATCTCCTCATTATTTACATAATTCTGCCAACCATAATCTTCTATATGTGTACTATATTCGATACTACCTTCATAAGGTAAATTGTTAATTCCAATTTTAATTGCTTCGAGTCTTTTTGACTGACCAGTTGTTCCGCTAACTGCGCCATTATTTACATATGATGTCCAACCACTATCTTGAACATATGTATTATAAAAAACATGCGGTTCATTATTATTTTCTACAACATCATTTATCTGTTCTACATTATTTTCATTATCATCCATAGCATATACAAGATTCAACATCGCCGTAAAAATTAAACCAAAACTAATTAATAAAGATATAACTTTTCTCATTTTTACCCCTCCATCTAATCAACAAGTAAAATAATATTATAATTTAAAAATAATTGAGCTATAAAAATTCAGATAATTCATTTCATCGACTATATTAATATTCTTTAATACTATTTTACTACATATAATCGCATTTTTTAAGCTTTATACAAAAACTTAAATATATATTTTTCAATTTTTTCAATATAAATTATTCATAATAAAAAAGATAGAATAATATGTACACTTAAAGTGTACCCTATGTCAAGGACAATTAAATTAAAAGGTATATTTTTAATGTTG
>OLNH01001089.1_pt1 | contig 16482 bp, 12 predicted proteins | sample 1643101 | NCBI WGS metagenome assembly OLNH01 (sample SAMEA3136758, study PRJEB25190) | human gut metagenome | biome: human gut; feature: human-associated habitat; material: faeces | place: Austria | collected 2013
TACGGAACAGGAACATTCCATATTCACCGTATCCGGCTCTGTAAGTTTCATCATAGAAAAGCATCTGTTCAAAGTAGAGTCCGGCATCTTCGTAACTTTTCTGATATTCGCTGTTTACTGCCAGAAGCTGCAGGATCTTTCGGGATTCCTCTTTTTCTGTGCATTCTTTTTGTAATTCCCGCAGTCTGGTATCTGCCTGTTTGCAAATTTTTTCCTGATCCGCTTTACTGCCATTTTGAAATTCTTCCTGATAATAGAGGTCTGTAACAGCAGTCAGTTCTTCATAGAAATTAAATGGTTTAGAACCAGATACGAAATTAGAACTGAATAGAAGAAAGACAACTATTACTGCAAAAACAATGCTGCTTCCTGACAAAACCAGCATGTTTTTAATTTTACTCTGGTTTTGTCTTTTCTGAATCCTGTTTAGTTTTTTTTGTACAGTCTGCATGTTCTGATAACGTATTCCTGGTTTCTTCATGCAGCATCTGAAAATAAGCCAGAATAATGACATGTTTCGAATAAACAACAGATAATCTGTCTTTTTACATAAAACAGATAATGTTTTTCCAAATGTATAAATATCCGTTGCAGCATTTATCTTACCTTCATATTGTTCCGGTGCTGCAAAACCAGTTGTGCCTGTACATACTTTATGCTGATATTTATATCCATTTACAGCACCACCCAGATCAATCAGATATAATCTGCCATTCTCGCCCATCATTAGATTGTCAGGCTTGAGATCTCCGTAATAAACTGGCGGTTTCCGATTATGAAAATAGGAGAATACATCTGCAATCTCCATTCCATATTTAACGATTTCATTTACGGAAAAGCGTTTTCCATCTCTTAAATATTCACCCAGGGATTTTCCCCTGACATATTCCATGACAAGATAGCATTTCCGGTTATCTTCTATGTAATCTATCATCTTTGGCAGAGACGGATGTGAAAGTTTCAGGAGCATCCGAGCCTCGCTTTTGCCGGATGCCGGTATTTCTTTTACCGCCCACAAAACGCCCAATTCCAGGTCTCTGGCAAGATAGACTTTCCCTCCGCCGCCTTTCCCAACAGGCTCCAGAATACAGTAGCGCCCTTTTAATACAGTTCCAGATAAATTCACTGGCGCACCTCCTATTCAATTTTTCAATTAAAAATGGAAAATATGATGAAAGAATTTCATCACAATAGATTTAGATAAATATAGAATAGCACATTTCGTTCTTTTTGAAAAGCCCCATTTACAAATATATGTAAACAGGGCTTAAGTTCATTGTTGTATTTTATTTCTTACATTCTGTCCGGTGCGGAGAAGCCGAGAAGATCGATGCATGTCTCCAGAACTTTCTTTGTGAGTTTCAGCAGCTGGATGAAAGAAGCTTTCTGTGCTTCGTTCTCTTCGCTGAGGATTTTTGTCTCATGATAAAAGCTGTTGAATGCATTGGATACTTCATAAATATACGCGCAGATCTTGTGCGGTGCTTTTTCTTCGAAGGCGTTCTCTACAGTTGCGCCAAAACCTGTCAGCTGGAGCATCAGGTTCTTCTGGCTGTCATTTACTGGATCAAGGATCGCACCTGCATCAAGGTCACCGCCCTCTTCCGCAAAACGGTTCAGGATGGATTTGATACGAACGATTGTGTAAAGAATGTACGGACCTGTATTTCCTTCGAATGATGTAAATCTGTCGATATCAAAGATATAATCCTTGGTAGCCTGATTGGAAAGGTCACCATATTTGATTGCGGAAAGTCCTACGATCTCAGCTGTTTCTTTTGCATCTTTATCTTTTACGCTGCGGTTCTCAACAATCTTGGTAAACATCTCTTCGTTGATATCCTTGATGAGAGTTTCCAGACGCATAACGCCGCCCTCTCTTGTCTTAAACGGTTTGCCATCTTTTCCGTTCATAGTTCCGAATCCAAGGAAAGAGAGCTTTGTATCGTCTTTTACAAGGCCGGTCTTTCTTGCGCAGCGGAATACCTGGATGAAGTGAAGTTCCTGACGTTTGTCTACGACATACAGGATCTCATCTGGGTTAAATAATTTCATACGCTCTACGATTGTTGCAAGGTCTGTAGTTGTATAAAGAGAAGCACCGTCTGATTTCAGAAGCATACATGGAGGAATTTCCTTTGTATCGTTCTCTTCTTTTACGTCTACTACAAGTGCGCCCTGGTCTACATAGGCGAATCCTTTTTCTTTCATATCTTCAACCATATCCGGAATGTATGGCTGTGCATCAGATTCTTTTTTCCAGAGGTCGAAAGATACATTTAATTTGTCATAATTGCGTTTCAGGTCTGTAACGGATACATTCATGATGTGATTCCAGAGAGCCATGTATCCCGGTTTGCCCTGCTGAAGAAGATGAGTTGCTTCCAGAGCTTCGTTTCTGTACGCTTCATCCTCTTTGGACTTGCCGCTTGCGCATGGATAAATCTCTTCCAGTTCGCTGATCGTAAATGGTGCTTCCTCCGGATATTCTCCTGTGTAGGAATCATCAAAGTAAACCAGCTCCGGTTTTCTGTGTTTCAGCTCTGTAATGATCAGACCCATCTGCAGACCCCAGTCTCCAAGATGAACGTCACCAATCACTTTATGTCCAACGAAACGACCAATTCTCTTAATACTCTCTCCGATGATTGCAGAACGAAGATGTCCTACATGAAGAGGTTTCGCAACGTTTGGTCCGCCGTAGTCGATGATAATTGTTTTCGGCTCTTTTGCCGCAGATACAGAAAGCTTCTCATCTGCTGCCATTTCTTTTAAGTAATCTGCAAGGAATTCACCTTTTACTTTCAGGTTGATAAATCCTGGCTTTACAACTTCTGCCATAGAGAAAACCTGGCTGTCTTTTAAGTATGCTACTACGTCATCAGCGATCATAAACGGTGCTTTCTTATATGCTTTGGCTCCTGCCATGGCACCGTTGCACTGAAATTCGCAAAGGTCCGGTCTGTTAGATACGGTTACTTTTCCGTAGGATGGGTCGTATCCGGCTTTTTCAAATGCTGCGGAAAGTTCTTCCGCCATCTGTTCCATCAGTTTCTTCATTCTTTCCTAACTCCTCAAATTGCTTGTTATAGTCAGACGAATAAAATTCCGTCCTGTTACCTGATCTGTCAAATTTGTTTGGCTCAGTCTACTACTACCTTTCTTGAACATGCAACTGCGATCGCACCATGTCCGATATGGCATGCAACACTTAATGATAACGGATTCTGCACGATCTCAATTCCAGGGAATGTTTCTGCAATCTCTTTCTTGAATTCCAGAGCTTCCTCTTCATTTCCTGTATATGCAGACTGCAGGCACATCTCACCGCGTTTTACATATTCTGCGAAACGGTTCTCCCAGTCATTCTGCATGGCTTTCAGCATGACACGTTTTGCCTGCTTCTTGCCTCTTGTCTTGGAATATGCATCCAGCTTCTCACCCTGAATCTGAAGTACAGGCTTTAAGTTCAGGACTGTTCCGATGGCTGCTGCCGCAGGAGTGATTCTTCCGCCTTTTTTAAGATATTTCAGAGTCTCCAGAGTAATGTAGATACTGGAATCCATCTTCTGTTCTTCCAGAACCTGTTTGATCTGTGCTGCGTTTCTGCCGGCATCTCTTAATGTAAGGGCATCCAGTACAGACTGTCTCTGTGTAACAGAAATTCTCTGATTATCTACTACATGTACTCTTCCGTCATATTCCTGAGCCAGTCCCATTGCTGTGTCGCAGGATGCGCTCAATCCGCTTGACATCGGAATGTGTACCACTTCATCGTACTCTTCCAGAAGTGTATTCCAGAGTCCGCACACATCTGCAGGACCTGGCTGAGATGTAGAAATGGTTTCGTCATTCTTAAGCTTCTCGTAAAATTCTTCCTGTGAAAGAGTGATTCCCTCAAGATAAAGCTTCTCGTTAATGTAAAAAGGCATTGGAATTACGCTGACGCCAAGTTCTCTTGCCTGATCCTGTGTTATGCCGCTGTTACTGTCTGTGACAATGGCAATTTTTCCCATATTCATGTCTCCTTTATTATAATTCTGTTATTATAATTTTCTCTGTTTGCACTACATAAAAATACAGTTACTGTTCACTTTGTGCCCGGTAACAAAATACATGCTCTATTTAGTGTAGCATATTTTTCCCTGTATCTCAATCCAGAATATAAATTTTTTCCAATCCTACGCCTCAATTCACTGTCTATTTGAAATATTCCAGAGTAATTTTCTGGTTATAAAAACCTTTTTCTACAGACATCAGACATACCTGAAAAGAAATGGAATCACAGTCATACACAAAAGGTTCTTCTTTATATATCATACAATATGTTTCTGGTTTTCCTGAATGTTCTATTTCTTCTTTTTTCTTCCGGGCTTTCTGCATCAGATCCTGCAAATATGTATTCTGTTCACTGCCGAAATCTCTTACCGGATATTCCTCCGCCGCCTGCCGGATCTTCTCTGCAAGCAGATGTACAGTTTCTACATGACTGCTTCTTCGAAAGATCGCCGCAATCTTCCTGGCCATTAATGCATTTCCTGTCTTTCGGTATTCATGCAGAGCTTTCAGCAGTCTTCTGTCTTCTGCTTCTTCTGCAATCTTACTCATTACATCCAGTGCTTCTCCGGAGACTTCCCACGGATTATCCACGGGAACAATATATTTCTCCGGCACTGACGGATAGAAGAGATAATTTAACGGCGGAAAGTCTCTCAGCATAGCGAGTTCCTTTTCCTGTTCATTGCAGAATTCTTCTCCCAGATAATCATACTTATCACGCAGGATCGCAATCTGATATTCCATTACTCTGAGGTTTTCGTATTTCTTCACCCAGAAATGACCGATATTTCCATAATCATATAACTGGCATTCAAACAGTACATCATCAAAAAAGACAGTAAATAAAGATTCTCCCTGATGCGCCACCAGAACATATCCCTCTCCCTGCTTCTCTACGGATGCTTCAAGCGGTCCCTCATATCCGCTTTTATAACAGCCTGTCATCCTGGCATTTTCCAATACCAGAAAACTCTCTGCGCAGTCATTCATCAGATAGATCAGACGCAGTTTTCTGTCCGGTGTCTGCCCTGCAAATCCATCTGGAATCCCTGTAAATTCACACTGTTCCTGCTCCAGCAGCTGGTTTAGTTTTTCAAAATTATCTCTCATAAAAATATCCTGCAATTTCCTTTACACACAAAGATACTCTCTCCCGAAAAACGCAGATTTCATTTACCACGTCTTTCTGGAAGAGAGTATTTTTTATCTTATATCAGTTATAACAAAACAGATTTTTACTCCATTTCTCTTACAATCTTACGAACCGGAAGAACAAATGTCGGAGATACGGACAGTTCGTCGATACCCATCTGTACGAAACGCTCTGTCATAGTTGTATCTGCACCAAGTTCACCGCAGATACCTGCCCAGATACCTTCTTTGTGAGCATTGTCGATTACCATCTGGATCATGCGGAGCACTGCTTCGTGATGGGAATCATAAATGTTGTCCAGTTTTGCATTCTGACGGTCGATTGCCAGTGTGTACTGTGTTAAGTCGTTTGTACCAATACTGAAGAAGTCAACTTCTTTTGCAAGAATATCACTGATCATAACTGCTGCAGGTGTCTCGATCATTACACCCTGCTCTACGTCATCTTTAAATGGCACACCCTGCTCTGTCAGCTCTTTCTTCACTTCTGCAACGATCGCTTTGATCTGTTTTACTTCTGTTACAGAGATGATCATCGGGTACATGATGGAAATATTTCCGTACATGCTTGCTCTGAACAGTGCACGAAGCTGTGTCTTAAATACTTCCGGTCTGTCCAGACAGATACGGATCGCACGGTAACCCATTGCCGGGTTCTCTTCATGTGCCATATCAAAGTAATCAATCTGCTTGTCTGCACCGATATCCAGTGTACGGATGATTACTTTCTTTCCTGCCATGTTCTGTGCTACTGCTTTATAGATCTGGAACTGTTCTTCTTCTGTCGGATAGTTGTCTTTCTCCAGATAGATGAACTCACTTCTGAAAAGGCCGATACCCTCTGCATCATTAGCCAGCACACTTGCAACGTCTCCTGTACTTCCGATGTTTGCATAAAGATGGATCTTATGTCCGCTCTTTGTCTCGGTTGTCTTGCCTTTTAATTCTTTGAGCATTGCTCTCTGGCGTAATTCTTCGTCTTTCTGATCCTGATATTTCTTCAGAGTATCTGCATCCGGGTCTACGATAAGAGAACCGTTCTTACCGTCCACAACTGCCATCTTTCCATCCATGCTCTCATCATATTCGATATTGATCAGAGCCGGAATATTCATAGTTCTTGCAAGGATTGCTGTATGGGAATTGGAAGAACCTTTTCTTGTAACAAATGCGAGAACTTTGCTCTTATCCATCTGTACAGTCTCACTCGGCGCCAGATCTTCAGCAACAATGATAGACGGCTCTGCTGCATCCATATCTCCTTCATCATGTCCGGATAACACACGAACCAGACGGTCTGAAATATCTTTCACGTCTGCTGCTCTTGCTTTCATGTAGTCATCATCCATCTGTGCAAACATGTCTGCGAAATTATCGCCTGTAGTTGCCACTGCATACTCTGCGTTTACATTCTCTGTACGGATAATATTGTCAATAGAATCCAGATAGTCCTCATCATCCAGCATCATCTGATGTACTTCAAAAATGGCTGCGCCTGACTCTCCTACCTCCTGAAGTGCCTTGTCATACAGCTTCTGAAGCTGTGCAACTGCTTTGTCTTTTGCTTCCTGTACACGTGCGATCTCTGCTTCCGGATCTTCTACCTTTGTACGCTTTACGCTTGTATCTGCTTTCTGCTGAATAGAAATCTTACCAATTGCGATTCCGGAAAATACGGACTTACCTTCTAATACTCTCATTACTCCAACTCTCCTTGATTAAAGATTATGTTCCAAAAAGTTTTTCATCACTTCGGCATCTGCCGCTTCATTTTCACCTTCCACCTGCACTGTGATCTGGTCGCCCTGCTTCACTGCAAGATTCATAACACAGAACATCCGCTTCGCATCACCACTCTTCGCGCCCTTATTTATAGTGATATTGCTTGTAAGCTTGCCGGCTTCCTGCACAAGAAGCAGCCCAGGCCTTGCATGTATTCCAAGTTTATCTTTGATAACATAAGTAAATGATACCATCCACAAACCTCCTCCTGTATACATACTTCTTTTTGAGATAATTCATTATAGCACAACCTCTGTAAGGACTTCTATATTTTTTTACCTTTTGCATAAAATTTAAGCACTTTTCTTGACATATTTACGGTTTTAATCTTTTTTCTGTTAAAAATCCACAGGATTTTTGTCGTTCGATCTATCTCCATATACTTTCATCAGCAAATATATAAAACATGAAAGCACTCCACAGCAAATCGTTTTCCCTCCAAGGAGCAGCTGCCTGGTCTGAACTGCCGATTTCGGAAACGCCAAATATAGCCTGAAGTCTGAAGAAAATGAAGTAAGCTTTTTCTGCCAGAATGTAAAATCCGACCACTGCGGCGGAATCCAGTCTTCCGGCCAGGAAGCACACGTGACAAATAACCAGATTACAAAACCCGCCATTGCAAAATACAGGATATTCCAGATCCAGTACCCGTTGAGCAGCGCCAAGGAGCAATATCTTCTGCCCCCAGTCTGCTACTTTTCTCACTGTATAGACGTGATCCTGCACCAAAATCTGACCTCCTGCTGCTTCATTTCCAAAAAGTTCCCATGCCGCTGTTCTATCTATAACGCAGCCACCAGGATCTTCTTCTGTCATACGCCCTGCCTGCCAGTCATATACTGCTGAATTTCCTTTAATATATCCCACCAGAACCTCTGTCTGCCTGTTTCCATCTTTCTGTGAAATTTCCTGAAGTCCTCCATCTGCATAAAATCATACATCCTCAGGCAGGTTACTTTCCTCTTCCTGTTTCAGAATCTCCTGAACTTCTTTCTCCTGTAGATAAACAGAAGACAGAAAAACGGATGAAGAGTTTCCTCTCTGCAGTTGTGACCCGGAACGGATCAGTCAGGTTCTGGGAATCCTTCTGGACAATGCCATCAGTTATGTACCTGAACATGGAAAAATTCAGCTTACTCTTACGCAGAATTCCAGAGGTTTCTGTCTCGCAGTCATAGATAATGGTCCCGGAATTCCGGACTCTGCCAAGACATCTGTCTTCCGCCGTTTCTACAGAGCGGACTCTGCACGAAATAACAGACAGCATTTTGGACTTGGACTGTGTATTGCCTGTGAGATTGTTACTCTCCACCACGGTACTATTACCATCCAGGATACTCCGGGAGGCGGCTCTACTTTCCAGATTATCCTGCCGACATCTGATTTTCTATTTATTCACTGCGCAACGCATCGATCGGATTCAGATTGGCTGCTTTTACAGAAGGAAGCAATCCAAATACAACACCGATCACTGTAGAAAACAATACAGCGATTACGATAGACGGTACACTGATCGCCGTAGGTGAACCGGTTACTTTTCCTACCACTTTCGACAAACCAATTCCGGTCACAACTCCAATAATACCGCCGATACTGGTAAGTACAGAAGCCTCTGTCAGGAACTGACCAAGGATTGTCTTTTTACGTGCCCCGATAGCCTTTTTCAGACCAATCTCTTTGGTACGCTCTGTAACAGAAACCAACATGATGTTCATAACTCCGATACCGCCTACAAGCAGAGAAATACTTGCAATCCAGATCAGCTGATTATTGGTGCTCTCACTGAGTTTCTGCATACTCTTAACCTGCTTCATAATATCCTCAGCCTGATACTTCATCTTGCTGTTGGTATCTGATATTGTAATGGAATTATTCAATGTATCTGCCACAGAATTTCCTACAGAACTCATTGTATCTGTGCTGTCAGCTTTTACGATCACATTCTGCGGCACATCAAATTTAAAAGATATCGGCCAGCAGGCATCCGGGATCATAACGCTTCCAACGATTGACTGATAATAAGTGTAATATTCGTCAATACTGTTGATCGTTGGCTGATAATTCTCATCCTGTCGGATCACACCTACAATCGTATATGGCTCCTGATTGATCTCCACCGTCTGTCCTACCGGATTCTGTGATGGAAACAGGTTCTCAGCTGCATTATTATCAATTAAAGCAACTTTATTATATTTCTGATAGTCATCTTTTACGAAGCCTCGGCCCGACTGAATCACATATCCGCAGGTAGCCAGATAATTTACATCAATCCCATAGACACTTCCACCATCCAGGCTGTTGTTATTATTATAAATAGAAGCACTGGTACTGTTATAATAAAATGTTGCATTCTCTACATGATCAAGATCCATGACTTCCTCTTTAACATCATCTGTCAGTACCGGTGCATTTGAAGAAGTTCCATATTCCGCGTCATACTGATTATCTCCATCATACAGATAAACATTTACTGTATTGGTTCCGGCTCCGATCAGATCTTCTTTGATCTGCTCACTGGTTCCCTTGATCGTAGAAACAATTGCAATGATAGATGCAATACCAATAATGATACCAAGCATGGTCAGGAAGGATCTCATCATATGTGACCATATTCCCTGAAATGCCAGGCGTATATTTTCAATCATAAAATGTCTCCTTTCTTATCAATATCCATACATCTCATCCATAGTAACTTCTTTTGTCTTAGCTCCTTCTTTGATATCCTTTCCATAAGGAAACGCGATCAGGTCATCTTCGCTGAGGCCATCTTTAACGATCACACTATATCCACTGTCCACAGTAGCACCTACCGAAATCTCCTGTTTCTTCAGGACGCCATTATCATCTTTATATACATAACTCTTACTGCTGTCACTTCTGACAAATGCTTTTTGAATGACCATACTGTTTTCTGAAGTAGTTGCTTCATAATTAATAGTAACCCAGTCCTGATCCTCCAGCTGAAGTGTCTTATCTGTCACCACCGCAGTAAATGCATAATAGGACACGTTCGGATTGCTGTTTCCGTAATAACTATTTCCACTTACCGGATATTCCGAAACATCCACAACTTCCGCCTCAAAGGTTCCACTGGTATAACTTGTACAGTTCAGCTTTGTTCCTTCTACAAAATCATCCAGCATCAGTTCACTGACTGAACCTATTACATAAAAGCCATCACTGCTTTTTATTTTGATCAGAGCCTTACCATCTGTTGTCTCTCCACTTCCGATGTCTCCAACAGAAGCAACTGTACCATCCAGCTTACTGCTGATAAGTTTCTTGTTTGCTTTCTTTTCCAGCTGAGAGATTTTAATATCACTCTCCTGAAGATCCAGTTTCAGACTTGCGATCTTACTCTTCTGGTATTTGATCGCATCTGCTCTGGAAACCGGAGTTCCTGTTGGCTCCACATCGTCTCCTCCCGGTGTATCGTCTCCGTCATCATCCGGAACATTATCATATTTTGATGCATCTGCAAGAGTAAATTCCACTTCTGCGAATTCATATACCGGTTTCTCCAGAAGACTTCCATTTACCAGATAGTAGCCTGTACAGGAAGATTTCAGATCTTCATAATCTGCTATTGTATCATTCTGGTGAAACTCCAGACGATACCAGTATCCACCCTGATGGACAACTTTTGTTCCATCATTACTATATCCTGCAAGCTTATTAAAGAAAGATCCCATTACTGTTACTTTCTCTTTTGCACTACTGCACAGATATACATAGGGATCATCTTCAGTACCGGTACCGGTAAACGGGATAGAATCTGCATCCAGTTTCTGGTAAAACGGCTCGTCACCATCTGTGATATTCGGATCTCCCTTTGTATAATATGGATTAAAATATGTGGTATTGTCGTCCAGCACAGGCGTTGGTGTCGGAGATGGTTCCGGCGTATCATTTTTTCCCGGATCAAAATCTGTATTCTTTCCATCACTAAATCCATTTGCAGAAGGATCTGTGTATGCCGGACTATTATTATCTGCCATCGTACTATTCGAAGAATTATCTGCATTTCCGTTATCCGCAGACGCATTATCAGACGATGCCTGATCACCAGAAGCACTGCCTGAAGATGTGTTGTCGGAAGTATCTCCATCCGTAAAGGCAGAGAGTAAAAGCGGATGGATTGCTGCTGCCAGATAGTTTCCTGACATATCTGCTGTCGATGACAGAGTATCATCTGGAGTCATGTCGTCATCCCCTGATGTGCTGTCACTACTTCCTGTTGTGGAACTCAGATTATCTGCATCTGCTCCTGCATCCGTCTCCTCTACAGGGCCGCCATTCTGAAGACTGTTCAGTCTGTTCACTGCTTTATTCAGATCCTGTTCCAGTTTCTGTCTCTTTAATTTCGCTATGTTCAACTCCATCTCTACCAGAGTAGTATCAAAGGAAATCAGCGGATCTCCCTTCTTTACACTATCCCCTTTTGTCACATAAATCTGGTCAATGATCAAATCTTTGTCACCATTTACAGTCTGTGTAGCACTGGAAGTTATTGTTCCGTCAATCGTTGTGGATGGTGTATAAAAATCCTGAAGTAATCCACTTACCGGAGTAACGCTTACAGTCTTCTCACTGTTCTTCTTCAGCTGCATCAGACCTGCAGTTATTCCACTTCCGGCAACTGCCACTACAAGTACACCTGCGAGGATTTTCTTTACTTTACCCATGAAGATCACCTCTTTTCCTGAAGGATACCGTCTTTAATCGTAACTACTCTCTTTGCATGTGCTGCGATATCTGCATCATGAGTGATCATTAATACGGATACTCCTTCATCATTCAGTCTCTGGAAAAGCTCCATAACCTGTGCACCTGATTTACTGTCAAGAGCACCGGTAGGCTCATCTGCCAGAAGAAGCTTCGGATTATTCACGATCGCCCTTGCAATGGCAACTCGCTGCATCTGACCACCTGATAACTGATTAGGTTTAAAGTCAACTCTGTCTGCCAGTCCTACCCTGTCAAGTGCCTTCAGTGCACGTTCCTTTCTCTCTTTCTTTGGTACTTTTGCATAGTTCAGCGGCATCTCTACATTCGCCAGTGCACTCTGTTTCGGAAGAAGATGAAAACTCTGAAAAACAAATCCGATTTTATTCAGACGGATATCTGACATTGCATTCTCTGAGCATGCCTTAATATCTACTCCATCCAGAAAGAAGGTTCCTTCTGTCTGTTTATCCAGACATCCAATAATATTCATCAGAGTTGTTTTTCCTGAACCGGACGGTCCCATAATGGCTACATATTCGCCTTCTTCCATGGAAAAGTTTACATCTTTCAATACCGGAACTTTCATTTTACCCTGCTGATATTCTTTATAAATGCCTTTTAATTCCAGTATCATTCGATTCCCTCCACATCTTCACCAGCGCTCATACCTGGTGCCTCATCAATTGGTACAAGTTCTTCATTCGGATCAATCGTATCATCCGAACTGTCATCTGTCATATCCGTGGAGTTCTCATCCATATCCGTATCTGTAAAATCATCCGTGGAAGAATTCATGTCTACAGAATTCATCTGTGAGTCATCCAAATTTTCATAATCTGTATCCATGTCTGTAATGCCATCTGCACCACCACTCATAGTCTGTGCCAGATCACCGACTTCTGTCTTCTCGCCTTCTTCCAGAGCGTCTGTCGGGAATGCGATCGCATCCTTCTTTGTCAGGCCATCAACAATCTCATATTCGCCCAGATCGTCGTCATGCTTTCCAAGCGTCACATAACGCTTCTCCAGTCTGTTCTTATCATTTGCCGCCCATACATATGGTTCATTGGTATCTGTATCCAGAATATAATAATCGCTGAGCCACAGACCATCTTTCTGATCATCCTGTCCGATATCACGCTCTATGTACACATGCTGTCCAAGCATCAGATCTTCTGAAGAATCCAGTTCAACATAGAAAGGATAAGAAGTAGAGGTTGTCTGATCGTCAGAACTTGAACTGGACATACCAAAATACATATCACTGCTGTCACTATCTGAAGTTCCATTATTCATATCAATGGAACCCATAGTTCCCTTCCAAGTCTTACTACTGTCTACTCTGGAACGGATGATCACCGATTCACCTGGAACAATAGAATCACGGTTCTGCTCATTTACCTTACCTTTAACTCTGTAAGCACCTGTACTGAGGATAGTGATAAATGCAGAGCTGTCCGAACTGCTGTCATCTGATGATATGCTATCCGCCGTACTGCTGTCATCTACAGAATCGCCATCATCGCTAGTCATTTTAGATGTATCAATCTTCTGGATCACTCCATCGATCTCACTTCTCACTTCTGTGTTCTGTGTAGCACTCTGAAGTTTATCAATCTCTGACTGCTTGCTCTTCTGACTATATTCATTTTTCTTAAGATTCATCTTATTTGTTTCAATCTCGATCGTATAAGATAACTGATCCTCTGCTTTTGCTTTCTGCTTCTCTGCCCCCAGTGTGGCTATCTGATCTGTCAGACTGATCTGTTCATTCTTTAATCTATCCAGATCCAACTGTGCCTGCTTCAAGTCATCCTCAATACTACTGAGATCATATTCAAAAAGAAGCTGTCCAGCTTTTACCTCTTCTCCGGTTTTTACCTGAACTTCTTTTACTTTACGTCCACTTTCTATCTTGACGTTTACGGTCTTCTGTGGTTCTACTACACCGGCAAAACGATTCGTTGCCGCTGTTTCTGTCCCTGTGATCAGACTGACTTTTGATACATATACGATTGAATCACCGGAGCTGCCCTGGCCATTTCCGTTAAAGTGATACCAGACTCCACCGCCGATACCACCCGCAGCGATCAGAATTCCCAAAACGATAAAAATACGTTTTTTCATAGTTGCCTCCTTGATGTTATCGCCTACATTGCTGCCGACATTATTATACACTATTGCTTTTTTACATCAAAATTATTCACTTTCCTATCATAGCAGATTCCGTTCCAAAATGAAAGCTTTGAGGCTAAATGGTGGCGAATTTCACAAATTTTTCACGTATTTTTTATGAAATTCGTTTATAATTTTGGATTTTTTGACAGTCACTGCAAAATCTGGTAAAATGAACGGAAAGTACCGCGAAAGGAAAGAACATGTATGAATATAGTAAAACGTCTGATGCCTTTACTCTGTGTATTGCTTGTTCTGTTTGCTGTATCTGTAACCAGCAGCTGTTCACGCAATAATGAGTCAAGCGTAAAAGATGTCGTCAAAAATGAACTGGATCAGTTAAAGAATCTCAATTCAGAAACAACCCAGAAATATATACCATATAAAGAGCTGTTTCCCGATGCTACAGAGAACACGAATTTATCTGATGAAATCAATGAAGTATTTTCTCTCTTTTTCCAGAAATTTGATTACGAAATTCTGGATGTCAACGTCGATGCAGCAAATAATTCAGCCACTACTTCTGTTAAACTTACCACAATTGATGCCCAGGCTCTTGCCAAAGATTTTGCGGCAGAACTTCTCAGAACCAGGATTACAGAGGCGGCACAGGCACAAACTGGAAGTATTAAGGATTCTTCCAAATCTCTGGAGGCTCACTATCTGATTTTGAATCAGCTTCTGAAGAATAATGAATATGATTCAGCAGAAACAAACTGTTCCATACCGCTTGTTAATACCGGTAGTGATAAGAAAGAAAAATGGGAGATTCAATGTACAAATTCCCTGGAAAATGAGCTCGTCGGCGGTCTTATCGCTGATCTTGCCGATCCGGATATTCTTTCACCTGAGGATACTCTGACTGTCTATCTTGATACTCTTGAGAAACTGGACCTGAAGGAAATGAGTTCCTATCTGGGTGTGGTAAATATTATGAATACCGATGATCCTGCAAAAAACTCTATAGCAGCAGCCCTTGTAGAACAGGTACGCAAAAATTTTAAATATATTATTAAATCCAGCAGCGAAAATGGATATAATGCAACTGTTACAACTGAGATTACAACTTTTGACAGTGATTCCATTCTGTCTGATTATCAGTCAAGGCTTGATGATTATCTTGCTTCTGCAGATGCCGTCATTGATGGTTCTCAGAAACGATATGAGAAATCTCTGGAATTTCTCCTTGACAGTATTAACAATAACACTGCAACTACTGTCAATGATGTAGATTTTGTCCTTATCAATGATGGGGTTTCCTGGAAACTTCAGGATGAAGGAAATACCCTGGGGGATGCAATCTTTGGGACTTTGACAGATTCCCCGCTCGAGAATTCTCAGGATACCGATTCCAAGGATACTGATTCTCAGAACAACCAAAATGCCCCTAATTCCGATCCATCTACTGACAGCCCCAACAACAGTAACTCCGATAGCGATAGCAACGGTCCTCTCAAAGACTCGCATAATTTAGTATAAAAATTATCTTTCCTATATTTCGGATATCATTCTACTATATCCTTAAGAAAAAATAAAAGAGACATTCTTACACAAATACACAAAAGAATGATCTCTTTTATTTTTTCTTATTCTTTTTACATACCCGTTATGATCTTAATAAACAACAATACTAACACGATCAGAATGATCGGTCTAACAATTTTGTTACCATTCTTCATTACCATACCTGCTCCTGCATAATGTCCTGCAATAGAGAAAACAGAAGCTGCAAGTCCCAGGAGCACGATAATTTTACCACTAAAGAGGAAAACAAATAATGCCATTATATTAGAAGAAAGATTTGCCAGTTTCATGGTTCCGGAAGCCTTTGCTACAGGAAGTTTTGCTACTCCTGTATACAAAATCAGGAGAAAGGTACCTGTTCCAGGTCCGTAGAAACCATCATAGCAGCCAACAATAAAAGAACAAACTGCACACAGTATCCATTGTTTCTTTCTGGAAATCTCTACGTTGCTGTTATCGTCCAGGTTTTTCTTCTTCAGTACATAAAACGCAACGACCGGAAGTACCGGGATCAGCATGCCTTTTAAAATTTTATCACTGGCAAGAAGTGCAAGATGTGCACCGATAAAAGAGCCCACCACTGCCATAGAGACACACGGAAGAGCTACGCCCCAGTCAACAAATTTATTCTTACAAAGACGTGCTGTGGAAATAGCAGTACCTGTCGCAGAAGACAGCTTGTTCGTCGCAATCGCATTGTGCATAGGAACTCCCGCAAGCAAATACGCAGGCAGGGAGATCAAGCCTCCACCGCCTGCGATAGAATCAACAAGTCCTGCAAGGAACACTAACGGGCATACAATCAGAAATGTCTGAATTGTAAGCTCCATCTTTATTCAGTTACTTCCTCCGGTCTTACTTCCAGTTCCAGTTCTTTTAACTGTTCCTCGCTTACGCGGCTCGGGGTCTGAGTCATCAGACAGGAAGCATCTTTTACTTTAGGGAATGCGATTACATCACGAATACTGTCAACTTTGGCCATAAGCATTACCAGACGGTCAAGTCCGTATGCCAGTCCAGCGTGAGGCGGAACTCCGTATTTGAATGCATCCAGAAGGAATC
>OLNH01001095.1_pt1 | contig 16411 bp, 14 predicted proteins | sample 1643101 | NCBI WGS metagenome assembly OLNH01 (sample SAMEA3136758, study PRJEB25190) | human gut metagenome | biome: human gut; feature: human-associated habitat; material: faeces | place: Austria | collected 2013
CTCTCGGACTACGTGCACCGGTACGACAACTTCAGGATCCACTCGACGCCGGGCTGCATGTCGCCGGTCGAGTTCAGGGAGGCGGGGCTGTCCCTCCCGGAATCGTCCAAATAGGTGTTGCCAATCCAGAGCGGCGAACCTCCGTCACCGGCGGGCGCATCGTGCAGGTCTTCGAGATCGACCCCGCTGGTTACTCGTCTGCCAGCGCGAGGCCGTATGACTCCATCAAGCTGCTGGTGAAGAAGGTCTACATCGACCCGACCATCAGCAGTCTTGGCCTGACGAACTGCAACTACTGGTTCAACGCGTTCTCGAACTGCACCGAGGTGAGGGGCTTCGAGAACCTGTCAGGCATGACGAGCGCGAACCAGATGTTCTCCAGCTGCACCTCTCTGTAGACGATCTACGCGACGAGCTTCAGCAATTCCGGCCTCTCGGGCTCCCTCATGTTCACCGGCTGCACCAGGCTCGTCGGCGGCACGGACGGCTTCGTGCCCTCGACAACAAGCGGCGCGAGCGTGTGCAAGCTGGGCGCCGGCGGCGTGCTGACCGACCCGAACAACGACGCCCGCACCTGGTTCTGGGCGCACTACTACGCCGACGGCGAGGGCGTTCTCACGGCCACCTCGACGCCGGACGCCACGCGCGAGCTCGTCGCGAGCGGGCGGATCTGCGCGATCGGAAAGTACGTGGGGCTGGGCTTCACGCCCTGGGATGGCATGACAGGGCCGACGCACCGCCAGTACCTCACGAGCGCGACCTTCGCAGCAGACATGGCGACATTCTCGTACCTGAACCTGAACTACCTGTTCTACAGCTGCACGAACCTCGCGAGCGTGAGCGGCCTGGGCAACCTGTCGGGCGTGCGCTCGATGCGCTACACGTTCTCGTCGTGCGCGTTCACGACCATCGACTTCCGGGGCTTCGACCCGACCACGCTGACGGACCTGTTCTACACGTTCTCGGGATGCTCGCACATGACGACGATCTACGCGGACGCGACCTGGGCGCTGCCTTCGAGCGGGATCACGGGCTCTCAGTGCTTCTACAGCTGCGGCAGCCTCGTCGGCGGCAACGGCACGGCGTGGGCCAGCAGCAAGACGGCGTACACGTACTTCCGCATCGACACGGCGAGCACGCCGGGGTATCTGACAGCGGCATAACAGTTGCGGACAGGTACGTTTTGTGTCCACCTCCAGCGGTAAAATTGTTGTGTTCAACAAAGCTATCGTTGAGAGGTGGACATGGACGATTTGTCTGTTCAAGTGGCGCTGACTTGCCCGACATGTGGATGTACGAAATTCGCATACGAGACGCCGGCTTCTGGTCAAGACTTTACTGATGACTGGGCGTTTACCTGCGCTCATTGTGGGAGAACATTCACAAGGGCGGAGCTTATTGAAGCAAACGCCGAATCAATTGACATGACGGTTAGCGACATGGGCGACGACATTGTCGATGCACTAGCTAAAGACTTAAAGAAGGCTCTCAAGAAGCAAGGCTGGAAGATCAAATGACTATAGATCCTACTTTTGCTACCTTGGCGCCTATCGTTATATCGGGTCTCAGCTTGTTAGTCGCAATTATCAGTTTTGTAATGAACTACAGGCTGAACAAGCGCGACAAGGAGCGTAGCGAACAGTTGGCCGAGATGCAACTGCGGCTTCATGAGCTGCAGCTGCAGAAAGAGGAACAAGCTGCAGAGAAACGCGAATCCTCGAGAGTAGAAGCTCGACACGTCTTAGTCGGACTGAAAAGCCATCACATACGTATTGCAAACACTGGTGGAACCACGGTGACCAACGTTACCTGCGAATGTGACGACGACAACGCGCCTTATGCGTTCATGCAGGACAAGGAGCCCTTCGAAAGGCTGGAGCCTGGCGAGAGCTTCGACGAAACAGTGCTCTTTGTCAGCGGCTCACCAAGTAAGTTCGTAATCACGACACACTGGCTAGGAGCTGATGGCGAAGAGCACAGCAGGGACAACATCATCACTTGGTAGCTAGGAATCGCAGAGCTTAAAGCCACTAAAACTGAATTTGTGACGCAGTCAGACACTGCCTCCCAGGGGACGAAAGTCGAGACCTTGGGAGGCAGTTCTTTATGGAGTCAATCATCGTGGCGTGCATTACCGGTGTTGTGACGCTGATTGGGGTGATCCTCTCCAACTCGAAGAACAGGGCCGTCATGGAGGTCAAGCTAGACGCCCTCACGGCAAAGGTCGAGGAGCACAACCAGCTCATCGAGCGGACGTACCGCCTGGAAGAGGGGCTTTCGGTCGTGCGGAACGACATCGAGACCCTCAAGGGAAAGGTGGGCTGACATGAGCGAGCTCCTGGCAAGCAACGAGTGGTACTGGCGCCTAGCGCGCACGATCGTGCAAGGGGTGCTTGGCGTGGTGATCGCCAACATCGACCTGATCATGGGCTGGTGCGTGATGGACCCTAGCGTTAGGGCGCTCGTGGTGGCGCTGGTGATGGCGGTGCTCTCGCCAATCATGGCCGTGCTCGGCGGCGGCGATGGCGACAAGCCGGAGATCCCGAGGGGTGGGGCGCGTGGGGCTTAACGGCATCGACATCAGCTCCTGGCAGGAAGACCTTGTCGTGTCGGCCATGGGCACCTGCGACTTCGTCATCGTGAAGGCGACCGGCGGCGCGGGCTACACCAACGAGTGCTTCCGCCGGCACGCCGACGAAACGCTGGCAGCCGGCAAGCTTCTGGGCTGCTACCACTACGCGCGCGACCATGGGTACGAGGGCTCGGCCGAGGCGGAGGCCGACCACTTCGTCAACGCGTTCAGGCCTTACGTGAGCAAGGCGATCCCGTTCCTGGACTGGGAGGCGGACGCGCTGAACCTTGGTGTGGCCTGGGCGAAGACGTGGCTAGACCGGGTCAAGGCGAAGACCGGAGTCACGCCCGGCATCTACACGAGCAAGAGCGTGCTCTTCTCCTACGACTGGGCAGCCGTGGCAAAGACGTACCCGCTCTGGGCGGCCCAATACCCCAACTACGAGGAGACCGGCTTCCTGAGCGAGCCGTGGACCAACGGCTGGGACTTCGGGGCGTGGTCCTCTCCGCTGATCTTCCAGTACACGGGCACCGGGCGCATACCCGGCTACGGCGGGCACCTGGGCCTCGACCTCTTCTACGGAACCAAAGATGACTGGCGGAGGCTCTGCGCTGTGGCCGGCGCCTCCGCTGGCACCGAGGAGGTGAAGGAAGTGGCAATCTCACGCGCCAACGTTGCCGCGCAGATCATGGAGCACCTCTGCAACTGCGCCGGGCACGGGTACTCGCAGCCCGGGCGGCACGGCACGAGCGGGCACTGCAGCGTGAAAACCGACGCGGGCGTCGTGAAGGTCACCAAGGGCGACCGCGACTGCTCGTCTGCCGTCTGCGAGGCGTGGGAGCTCGCCTTGGCGGGCTCTGCATACGACGGACTCATCACGCGCTACAACTGGACCGGCGGCATGCGGGAGATGTTCGTGGGCTCGGGGCTCTTCTCGTGGAAGCCGATGTCGTTCAACGCGAAGCGCGGCGACATCTACCTCGACGAGGAGAACCACACGGCCATGTGCATCCGCAACGACGGCACGGCCGACCTCCTGGGCGAATTCAGCATCAGCGAGACTGGCGGCATCGACGGCGAGCCAGGCGACCAGACCGGGCGCGAGAGCTGGGTGCACGACTACTACAGCGGCCATTGGGACGGCATTCTGCACTACAATGGCAAGGCCGACGGGACCGCTGCGCCGGGTAGTTCCGGCTCTGGTGCGCCATCCGGCGACGTGTCAGAGCTTGCGGCGAGGGTCATCGCCGGAGATTTCGGCAATGGCGATGCGCGCAGGGCCGCGCTGGGCGACCGCTACAACGAGGTGCAGGCGGAAGTGAACCGAATCCTGCTTGGCGGGTCTTCCGGTGGCTCCTACGACGTGGACGCCCTGGCGAGGCGCGTAATCGCCGGCGAGTTCGGCAACGGCGGCAAGCGCAAGCGGCGCTTGGGCGACAAGTACCGTGCCGTGCAGAAGCGCGTGAACGAGATCCTTGGCGCCACGGGCGCGAGCTCGACATCGATGGACGTCGATGCCATGGTGCGGGCGGTGATCCGGGGCGACTACGGCAACGGCGAGGAGCGCAGGCGCCGGCTCGGCTCCTACTGCTCGGTCGTGCAGGCCCGCGTGAACGAGATACTGTCATGAGGCGGCGGCTGGAGTTCTGGGCCGACCAGGCGGGCTGGCTCCTGGGTGACGCGGCGTGCCTGGTGATGGTGGCGCTGTTCATACCGCTAGTGTCGGTGTTCAAGGCGTTCGAGCGTGGCAAGCGCGCGGCTAAGGGCAAATAACATGCGGGAGGCCGCCTATCTTCGCGACAGGCGGCCTCCCTGCTTGCTGTGTGGGTTCTGGCTACAGAAGCGGCTCGAACTCTCGGTAGAGCGGGTCTCCTTCGCCAACAAGCACGTCCCACCACCACTGGGGGCTCTCGACGCCGGAGGCGCAGAGCATGTCCAGGAGCTTGGCGCGGGCGTCCGGGGGCAGCTGCTCGAAGTCCTCGCGCATCGCGTCCTGGATCGCCTTGCTCGTTTTGAACATTTCGTTGCAAATTTCCTTCTTCTCCTCGAGGCTGTAGCTCTCCGGCGAGTACAGGCAGGGTCCGCCCGGAAGAACGCCATGTCTTCGGCTTGGGTGAGTTCGGTCATCTTAGTTTCGTTCATCTATTTATCTCCTTTCATGTTCCCAGGACCACTGTGGGTGCTCCTGAGGTGCCACAAATTCCGCTACAAATAATCCGGAAAGGAGCGTTTTCTAGTGTAGAAAAGTGGTGCGCCGATTTCTCGAACGCACCACTTCTAACCTGCGGTTTTGTTGTGTTTCGCGGTGGAGTGTGAAATACCGTTTGTCCCGAATTTTATTCCCACTCAACGGTGCCGACGGGCTTGGGCGTGAGGTCGTAGCACACGCGGCAGATGCCGGGAACCTCGGCTGTGACGCGAGCGGTAATACGCTTGAGCAGTGCCCAGTCGAGCTCAGGCACCTCGGCGGTCATCACGTCGACGGTGTTGATGCAGCGGATGATGCAGGGCCAGTCGTAGGCGCGCTTGCCCTCGCGCACGCCGGTGGCACGGAAGTCGGGCACCACGGCGAAGTACTGCCAGATGGTCAGACCTGCCTTGTCGATCTCCTCGCGCACGATGGCGTCGGCTTCGCGCAGCGCCTCAAGACGGTCGCGGGTAATGGCACCAAGGCAGCGGACGCCCAGGCCGGGACCGGGGAACGGCTGACGCTCGACCATGTTCTCGGGCAGACCGAGCTCGCGGCCCACGACGCGGACCTCGTCCTTGTACAGCAGCTTGACGGGCTCGCAAAGCTCAAACTGCAGGTCCTCGGGCAGGCCACCCACGTTGTGGTGGGCCTTCACGCCATCCTGGGACTCCAGGATGTCGGGGTAGATGGTTCCCTGGGCGAGGAAGCTGACCTCGTCGCCAACCTTGCGGGCCTCCTCCTCGAACACGCGAATGAACTCGGCGCCGATGATTTTGCGCTTGGCCTCGGGCTCCTCGACGTCCACGAGCTTATCCAAGAAGCGATCGGTCGCGTCCACATAGACCAGGTTGGCGTCCATCTGGTTCTTGAAGACGTCGACGACTTGCTCGCTCTCGCCCTTACGCATCAGGCCGTGGTTCACGTGCACGCAGATAAGCTGCTTGCCGATGGCCTTGATGAGTAGGGCCGCGACAACCGAACTGTCGACACCACCGGAAAGGGCCAGCAGGACCTTCTTGTCGCCGATCTGCTCGCGGATTGCAGCGACCTGCTCATCGATGAACACCTGGGCAAGTTCGGAAGTGGTGATACGCACCATGTCGTCGGGACGCTTGTTGGAATCCATGCAAAGCTCCTTTTCGGTTCGATGGGAATGCGTCACACGTATGCAGACGCACCGTCATATGACCTCATTATATGCAGAACAAGATGTGTTTCCCATCGCTGCGACAAAGCTTTTTGCAGGGGTGGCAATTTTTCCTATTGTCGAGCTCAGCTAGGCTTCGGTAGCCACCTTGGCAGCATCGCCAATAGACTCTTCCTTTATACGTTCTGCGTAATCGTATGACATACCCGCAAATTCCAGTCCCGAGTAACAGGAGTACAATTGCTGCTATTGTTGCCAGCTGTTGGGAGATGGAAGATGGACTGCGATGGCTACCCATGCGTTCCCATGCCGTTGATGTGCACCGCCTTTGTGCCGGGGCAGATTGACGCTGCGGTTGCAGGCATTTCCGACCCCGATTCGCGCGCCATTGCCACGGCAGAAGCGCTGTACTTTCGCGGACAGGCCACCCTCGCTGCCAAGACGGCGCGCCCTTATCTTGACGCCACCGACCCCGCACTGCGCTATTCCGCATGCTTTATCTGCGGATACGCCAGTCTGTCGCTCAACCGTATCGCCGATGCCCGCCGGTGCCTTACTGGCATCCTCGATACGCCGGCCGACGAGGAATCGCCTGCCGTCCACGCCATGCACATCCTGTTCGCCTCGGCCGCGAGCGTCCTGCTGCACTTGCCTTCCCCGTATTCCGCCGAAGAGTTTTATCCGCTTGCGGCGCATTTGCCCGAAGGCCTGCGCCTGTTCGCCAGCTACGTGATGGCGCACGCCTTGTATCTGCGCGGCGAATACGGCCGCAGCCTGGGCATGGTGGAAAATGCCCTGATCATGAAACAGGGAAGCTATCCCATCTCGGAACTGTTCCTGCACCTGGCGGCTTCCATGGCATGCATGAGCCTCAAGGACATCGACGCCGCAAAGGCACATTTCGGAGCCGCTTGGGACATTGCGCGCCCCGACGGCCTTATCGAGCTCATTGGCGAGCACCACGGCCTTTTACAGGGGCTCATCGAGGCGTGCCTAAAAGCGCAATACCCTGACGATTTCGTACGCATCATCGAGATTACGTATCGATTCAGCTACGGCTGGCGGCGCATCCACAACCCCGATTCGGGCGAGGACGTGGCCGACGATTTAACGACCACGGAGTTCACCATGGCCATGCTCGCCTGCCGCGGATGGACCAACGCCGAAATCGCACGCCACATGGAAGTATCGCCGGGCACTGTTAAAAACCGCCTATCAGGAGTGTATGCCAAGCTTGGTATCGGAACTCGCGCCGAGCTGGTCGCGCATATGTTGCGTTAGCGACCGGGCTGCCAAGCGCATCGAACGCGTTCCGGAACCCGGCGCTTCGCTCGATCAATTTGGACATTTTGACCCTTGAACGGCACTACCGCCACGGGGCACCTTCTCGCAAAATAGGATTATTTCCTCCGTTATTTGCGGGATGGGAGCCCAAAATGCTTGATCGTCGTTCGCTACTTATCGCCGGAGCATCCTCGCTGGCAGGCATCATGCTGCCTCGCGTGCCGAGCAGCGCAAACGCCTTCATACTGCCATTCGCCCCCACCGAGGCCTATGCCGACGAAGAAGACCCCTTCAAGGTGCTCGTTCTCTCGCGCACCATGTTTGGTGTGGTCGTGGTCGACGTCGCCAACAAGAATATGCCCATCAAGGGAGCCCAGGTCACGCTCGCGTCGCGTTATGCCGCGGGCAAGCAGATCTCCGCCACTACCGACGACGAGGGCACGGCCATCTTTGAGGTCGCGCCACTTTCGGAAGGCTACGTGGACCAGGCAACGCTTCTCGACGCGTACGACTTTAACGGTGGCATCTCCATCAGCATGGCGGGCTACCGTGATGTCGAGATCCCCCTCACGCGCATCCAGGGCGGCACCGCCATTACCGCGCCCACACGTCCGCTTTCCGACGGTGAGCCGTACTTTCGCCAGCTTACGTTCGACGAGTGGGACATCCAGTACGCCGACGCCACGTTCATGGCACTGCCGAAGGACGACGCCGGAAACGACCAACCCGACACGCACGCCTTTACCGTGCAGGCACATCTGCCACAGGGTGGACAGGCAACGCTGTGCATCAACAAGGTAATGCCCGCCACGAGCAGCTCATCCGAAACCGTCACGCAAATTGGCCAAGTCAAAGCCAGTGCATCGGGTTCGGATAATCTGGCAACGTTCACACTCGAAGACACGTTCCTCGATGCAGCTTCGGGCCTTCTGGAGGAAGGATGCAAGCTGCGCTTTGTCCTCGACTATCAGGGCAAGACCTATACACTCTCCTCCCCCATGGCCGTTGTCACCGCGCCGGCCGCAAAGGCAGAATCGGGCTCGACCACTATCGTCCCCACCACCATGGACCAAGAGATTACTCCGTTTGATTTCCCGGCGGCGTTTCCCGGCATCGGCGGCAATAAGTTCACGTGCTGGATGCCCTCGTTCCCCATTTTGTTCGATTTCTCTTTTGCCGGATACGTGCTGTTTGGCGGAGGATACAAACCGGTCGGCTACATGAACGATTCGGGCAATCCGGATCCGGAGTACTGGAAGAAGTCACCGCGCGAGTCGGGCGCCAAGCAGGCAAACCGCTACCTCGACGAGATGGAGGGGAAGTGGAATCAGTACAAAAGTATGAGTGCCGGTTCGGGCACCGATCCAAGGAACACTAAGCTGCTTCGTCACCACTGCACGCCGCGTTTTACGATGGATATCGCCACACAGCTGTACGGATCGCTCGCCTACGACTGGGTGGGCAAAACCTGGGGTGACAACAACGACCCCGCATTTGGCAATATTAAGGCCCTCTTCCAGGTAAGAACCGACCTCAATTGGACCGAGCAGTTTACCCTAGGACCGGTGCCGTTTTTCCTAAACGTCAACCCCTGGGTGCTGGCGAAGCTGGCGCTCGCCGTGGGTGCCCACACGCACGGCAGCGGCGCGGCGTTTTTTAAAAACATTTCGCTCGACTATTCAAACACCTCGGGCTCGTTCACCATCCAGATCGGGCTTGCCGTCACCTTTGGCGCCGGCGTTGCAGGCGTCGCTTCGTCTGCCGTGCGCGGCGCCGCATCCCTCACGCTGTTCATTGGGTACGAGAAGGCAGATGGACACCAGCTTCCGCGACTGCGCGTAGGTGCAGACGTCGATGTCGATGTGATACTCCAGTTCGTAATGTTCAAGTGGACTACCAAGGCTTGGTCGGGGTCGTGGCCCACACTCCTCGATTCGTGGAATATGTCGGTGAACAATGGCAACCAGTATGTGCTCCAGCGCTCTGAGCTCGCATTGGGTGGAGATACGCCTTACACGTTGGATGCCCGCTTCGGCACGGCCGGCAACGCCGAGGCAGGCGGCGTGCCGCAATTTATCGCATCGGCCACCATCGTCACCAACGCCGAGCTGCTCGCACGCGCCGAGGTTAAGGCCACTGCCGTAAACGTCGCGCCTGTCGTGCGCGATTGGGATCAAGCGGTCACGCGCATTGAGCTCGAGGCGGATGCAGAAAGCGACGACACGGGACAGATCGAGCATTTCGTCCATACACTGATAGAGAACGACGAAAACGCCGCGCCGATGTATGAGTACACCTATATCGGGCAGGCGACGAACGCCGTTGCGGACCCCAACGCCAATTCTGCTGGTGTATCGGAGGACGAGCGTGGCGGCATAAAACCCTCGAGCGACAACGTGCTGTTTACTGGCGTGCTCAGCGAAGCTCACATGAAGCTGGCAATGATTGCCGGCGTAGAATGCCAGTTCCGTATCGCCTCGGTGCGCTACGGCGACAATGGCCGCTCGCGCCTGGTGGTGCACACAAAGGCAAACGGCACGTGGTCCGCTCCCACTCCCGTGGACTTTCCCCTTGGGTTTGGCGAGGGCGACGTGGAGCGTGACGGCATATTCGATTACGACTTCGACGTGGTGGAATATACGGACGGAAGAGGAAACCAGGACGCCTACGTGCTGCTGATCTCGGGCGAGCGCCCCGCCGGTGACAACACCCTTTTCGATACGGCAAGCACAGCCGGCATACTGTCCGTCGTACGCCTGCGCATAAGTAATAGCGAAGTTCGCGTGGTGTCGTATACGTCGTGGCGCAGCATCTCGCGCGGCCGCCTTCAGGAGGATGGCTACCATTGTCTGCAGTGCCCGCGTATCACGGTGGGCAAGACGATCGTCGACGGGCGCCTGTCGGGTGCCTACCTCCACCGCCGCGGAACCACCGCAGAAAAGGCGCTCGGCAGCGAGGCCGAGGTTGCGCTGGAATGCTTTACCTTGTGGTCGGATGATTTGGGCGACAGTCTCACGTTCAGTCAGGTCCTCCGCTTTCCGCAAGCACCGTCGAGTATCGAGCTGGGCAAGCCCGAGAATATCAACGGCAAAATGGTGGTGTCCGTTGCGTACGAGACCGCAGACGGTTGCGGCTGCGCATCGTACGCCGTGATCGGCCAGTCCATTGCGTGCTGGGACGTTATGTCACCAGACGCCACGGTACCTCATGCGGTGCCATGGCCACAACATTCGGGCTTTTTGGCAACCGTCAACGGGCAACTGCAGCATATTACTTGGACGCGAGGCGCATCGGCATTTGCAACGCAGCCCGTGGGTGCCGCAGGCTGTGGCCCGGCATCGTTTAGCGTAAGCAACAACGGCAGGTGCGTGCTCTATGTAGAGAACACCGATGGCAAGGTGGGACAAACCTACGACGAAGAAGGCAACCCGGTAGCAGTGATGGGCAAGCACTTCCGCATCTTCGCCAGCACCTTGGCAGGCGATCTGTTCACGGAGCCGTTCGTGATGTGCGAGCTGGACCATCCCGTCGACCAGATAACGACATTTTTGACGTCGGGAGGCATGCTCTCCGCACTCGCCACGCACATTGTGAGCGCGGAGAAGAGCGAGGCAGAGCTGCACGGCATCGAAGTGCCCTTGGTGGCGTGTGCCACTCCGACGGGCGCGGTCGCTACCTCGGGCGCGGTGGTACCCGGAGCAGCAGGCGAATCCTTCATGGTCACGGTGCGAAACGACGGCAACACCTTGCTGACCGCCGGCACGATCGATCTGTACCGAGAGGGCTCCAGCCAGCCGTTCTCCAGCGCATCCATCAGATTCGGACTGAACGCACGCATGGTTTCGATCTACGATCCAGAGCTTGCCGAGGATGCTTCGGCCAAAGACATGGCACACGTGAAGTACGCGCTCGAGACGCTGGGCGCACGTTTTGCAACGCACCCGCTGGTAGCCGACAACGGCAACGCCGTGCTGGCACCGGGTTGCACGGCACGGTTCCGCATGAGCTTCGCCATCCCCGAGAGCTGGAGCGACGAAGTGGGCAAACGCGTAACGCTGTATGCGAAGGCGCATAATCTGGTGGCGCTCGATCCCGTAACGCTCGAGGAAATTCGACCGGGTGCAAACTCGGCGCTGGGTGCCGTACTGCACGAGCTTCATGTGCCCGACGCGGCATGCGAACGCTCAGAAGTTCAGGTCGGCGTATGCGACAGCGCGGATACGACGGGGCTTCACGATGCACCGATGACGGCGGACGACGGTGGCGGCTCGAGTGGCGGCGGTACTGACAAGGGCGGCGGCTCCGGCGGAAGCAGCTCCAGCAGCGGCAAGGACCACAACAATAGCAAGCGCCCCGGAAAAGCGGGCGCGCTTGCGGGCACGGGCGATACATGCGCTCCCCTTACGGCAGCCGCTGCAGCACTCGCCGCGGCAGGCGCCGGCCTCGTCGCCTACAGCGCCCGCCGCACGGCGCTCGAAGCCGATACCGCCAATGAGGTCAATTCGGATAGGCCCCGCTAGCTCCTAGTTACTTTTGTGAGAGACGCCGACTCGGCTCATTCGTCATCGTTATGCGGACATTACAACTTCGGTTCGCTATTCAAACTTACTCACACAAAACCGAGTCGGTTTTGTGCGAGTAAACGAAACCTCATCGAACTCCGAACGATTGTTCGATGGATTTCGTGTTGGTTAGAATCGCCCAAGGGTTGGGCTATGCTACCTTGACTATCTATATGACTAAAACGCAGCAAAGGAGCATCGAGAGAGCGAGCATGGCAAAAAACACCGCAAACTATGGTAACGACAGTATTCGTCAGCTCAAGGACGAGGAGCGCGTACGCCTGCGCCCCGCCGTCATCTTTGGCTCGGACGGGCTCGACGGCTGCGCGCATGCCGCCTTCGAGATCCTGTCCAACGCCGTTGACGAGGCGCGCCAGGGCTACGGCAAGCTCATCACCCTTACCGCCTTTCGCGATGGCTCCATTCAGGTAGAGGACAACGGCCGCGGCTGCCCGCTTGACTGGAACCCCTCCGAGAAGCGCTTTAACTGGGAACTCGTCTTTTGCGAGCTTTACGCCGGCGGTAAGTACAACAACAACCAGGGAGGCGACTACGACTTCTCGCTCGGCACCAACGGCCTGGGCTCGTGCGCAACCCAGTACGCCTCCGAATACATGGACGTCACGGTTTGGCGCGACGGCAACAAGTACTCTCTGCACTTTAAGAAGGGCAAGGTCGTCGGCGCCAAGAAGAAGGCACTCGAGATTGAGCCCAGCGACGAGAACCGCACCGGCACCACCATCAAGTGGCGCCCCGATCTTGAGGTCTTTACCTCCATCAGCATCCCCCACGATTGGTATCGCGAGACCATGCGCCGCCAGGCCGTGGTCAACGCCAACGTGACCTTCCGGCTGCGCATCGAGGGCGACGACGGCGAGTTTTCCGAAGAGGACTTCTGCTATCCCAAGGGCATCGAGGACTACGTGCTCGAGAAGGTCGGTGCCGACTACCTTACCGAGCCCTTCTTTATCGAGGCCGACCGTCGCGGTCGCGATCGCGAGGATTTGCCCGATTACAACGTAAAAATCACTGCTTGCATGTGCTTCTCGCGCACTTTCACGATGCAGGAGTACTACCACAACTCCTCCTGGCTCGAGAACGGCGGCTCACCCGAAAAGGCGGCCCGCAGCGCCCTCACTAGCGCCATCGATGCCTACATTAAGCAACAGGGCAAATACAACAAAAACGAGAGCGGCATTAAGTGGCAAGATGTCCAGGACTGCCTGGTGCTGGTGACCAACTGCTTCTCCACCCAGACGTCCTACGAAAACCAGACCAAGAAGGCCATCAATAACCGCTTTATCCAGCAGGCCATGACGGCATTCTTTAAGGAGCGCCTCTCGACCTACTTGATCGAGAACAAAGATGCCGCCAACAAGATCATGGAGCAGGTGCTCATCAACAAGCGCTCGCGCGAAAATGCCGAGAAGACGCGTCAGAGCATCAAGACCAACCTGCAGCAGAAGACCGACATGGCCAACCGCGTGCAGAAATTCATCGACTGCCGCTCCAAGGACAAGAGCCGCCGCGAGATCTACATCGTAGAGGGCGACTCGGCAGCAGGCGCCATTCGCACCTCGCGCGATGCCGAGTTCCAGGGCGTTATGCCCGTCCGCGGCAAGATCCTCAACTGCCTAAAGGAGGACTATCCGCGCATCTTTAAGTCCGACATCATCATGGACCTCATGCGCGTGCTGGGCTGCGGCGTGGAGATCAAGGACAAGCGCATCAAGAACCTCGGTGCCTTTGACCTGGACAACCTCAACTGGAACAAGGTCATCATCTGTACGGACGCCGACGTCGACGGCTATCACATCCGTACGCTCGTGCTCACCATGCTCTATCGCCTGGTGCCCACGCTTATCGACGAAGGCTACGTGTATATCGCCGAGTCGCCGCTCTACGAGATCAACTGCAAAGAAAAGACCTACTTTGCCTACACCGAGCTCGAAAAGAACGGCATTCTTAAGGAGATCGGCGACCAGAAGTGCTCCATCAACCGCTCCAAGGGTCTTGGTGAGAACGACCCGGACATGATGTGGCTCACCACCATGAACCCCGAGACGCGTCGTCTGATCAAGGTGGAGTCCGAAGACGTCACCAAGATGGAGACCATGTTCAACCTTCTGCTGGGCAGCGACGAAGCGGGCCGCAAGCGCCATATCTCGGAGCACGGCAAGGAATACCTGGACCAGCTGGACCTGCAGTAGCAGCAAATCGATAACGACGGCCCATAAGAAGTTCAAGAGGAAATCGTGGCAAAGAAGAAGACGAAGAACCAGCCAAAGAAAAAGCAGGTCAACGCCGAGAACGTCATCGGCCTGCACTCCGAGGTCACCAATCAACCGATCACGCAGACGCTCGAGGTCAACTACATGCCCTACGCCATGAGCGTCAACGTCTCGCGTGCGTTCCCCGAGATCGACGGTTTTAAGCCCTCGCACCGCAAGCTGCTCTACACCATGTACAAGATGGGCTTGCTCAAAGGTGAGCGCCAGAAGAGCGCTAACATCGTGGGCCAAACCATGAAGCTCAACCCGCACGGCGACGCCGCAATCTACGAGACGATGGTGCGCTTGGCCACCGGCAACGAGGCGCTGCTCGCCCCCTTCGTGGAGTCGAAGGGCAACTTTGGCAAGTACTATTCGGGCGACCTGAGCTACGCCGCCTCGCGTTACACCGAGGCCAAGCTCTCCCCCATCAGTGCCGAGATCTTCAAGGACATCGACAAGGACCCGGTCGACTTTGTCGACAGCTACGACGGCACCATGAAGGAGCCGCGTTTGCTGCCCACCACATTCCCCAACATCCTCGTCTCGGCCAACAAGGGCATCGGCGTCGCCATGGCGTCTGACATCTGCGGCTTCAACCTCAACGAGGTATGCACCGCCACCATGCACTACCTGCAGGATCCTAACTGCGATCTGCTCGAATATATGCCCATGCCCGACTTCTCAACCGGCGGTGAGATTATCTACCGCCGCGAGGAGATGGAAAAGATTATCGAGACCGGCCTTGGCAGCTTCCAGATCCGCTCCCGCTGGCGCTGGATTCCCGAAGAGCGCATTATCGAGGTCTACGAGATCCCCTACACCACCAAGACCGATGTCATCATCGATCGCATCGTCAAGCTCTCCAAAGAAGGCAAGGTTAAGGAGATCGCTGACATCCGCGACGAGACCGACCTCTCGGGCCTGCGTATCGCCATCGATCTTAAGCGCGGTGTCGACCCCGACAAGCTCATGGCCAAGCTCTATCGCTCGACTACGCTGCAGGATTCGTTCTCATGCAACTTTAACGTGTTGGTCGATGGTTACCCCCGCGTTATGGGCGTACGCCAGATCCTGCACGAGTGGGTCAAGTGGCGTATTGAGTCCACGCGTCGCCGCATTAACTTTGACTTGGGCAAAAAGTCCGAGCGCCTGCACCTGCTGCACGGTCTTGAGGCGATTCTGCTCGACATCGACAAGGCCATCGCCATCATCCGTGGCACCAAGCTCGAGGCCGAGGTCGTGCCCAACCTTATGAAGGGTTTCGACATCGACGAGACCCAGGCCGAGTTTGTTGCCGAGCTTAAGCTCCGCAACATCAACGAGGAGTACATCCTCAACCGTACCAAGGACATCGCTAAGCTTGAGGGCGAGATTGCCGAGCTTGAGGAAATCCTCTCCAGCGAGGAGAGCATCAAGAAGGTCATCAGCGACGAGCTGGCCGCGGTCAACAAGAAGTACGTGATGCCGCGCCGCACGGGCAGGATTGAGCCCCACGAGGTCATCGAGGTAAGCTTGGAGCCCGAGATCGAGGAGTACCCGGTTACCATCATGCTCTCGCGCGAGGGTTATCTCAAAAAGATGACCGACCGCGTGCTCAAGAAGGCTGCGACGCTCAAATACAAGGACGGCGACAAACCCTTTATCGAGTTCCCGTCCTCCAATACGCACGAGCTGCTCGTGTTTACCAACAAGAGCCAGGTGTACAAGTGCAAGGTCGCAGCGTTTGAGGACACCAAGTCGGCCCAGCTGGGCTCGTACTTGCCCACCGACCTCGAGATGGAACCCGACGAGAGTGTCATCTGGGTCATCGACCCCGAAGACTACAAGGCCGACGTGCTGTTTGTCTTTGAGAACGGCCGCGTGGTGCGCGTCGCGCTTTCTGGATACGTCACCAAGACCAACCGCAAGCGCCTCAAGAACGCCATCTACGGCGGCAGCAAACTGCTGTATGCACAGGTGCTCAAGGAAGAACGCGACCTCGCGCTGGTCTCGAGCGACTACCGCCTGATGAACTTCAACACGTCGCTGCTCAAGACCAAGACGACCACCAACACGCAGGGCGTCCAGGCCTTTACCGCCAAGAAGGGTCGCTCGGTCACCACCGTCGGCACGACCGAGGAAATCCTTGGCGCCGGCGTCTCTGCCGAGAAGTTCACCGCGCAGAGCCTACCCTCCGCCGGCGCCCTCATGAAGGAAAACGACATGCCGAGTTTGTTTGACTAACGCGATTGGTTAAAACCGCGGGAGTCGCACCGCCACAAATCCGTAAAAGAAAGGGCCCCGGGGCGCGATTAACTGCACTCCGGGGCCCTTTCTTTTACCATTTGCGGCTTATAGGACAAAATGTGTGTCCCGATAGAACATCCGTTTCCATCCATTAAT
>OLNH01001105.1_pt1 | contig 16315 bp, 15 predicted proteins | sample 1643101 | NCBI WGS metagenome assembly OLNH01 (sample SAMEA3136758, study PRJEB25190) | human gut metagenome | biome: human gut; feature: human-associated habitat; material: faeces | place: Austria | collected 2013
ATCAGGCAGAATACCAGCTCCATGATTCATTAAAAAAAGAGCTTCAGGATCTGGGCGTTACCAAAATCCCAAGCTCTGAAAAAATCCAGAAACGGATTGAAAATCTTGAAACTGAACAGACTACTACTGTTCAAGAAAAACAAGAATTGCGGAAAAAACAGAAGATGCTGGATGTTATTCAGAAAAATTTCACTGCTCTACTTGACATTCCATATGCAGGAAATCAAAATCGTTCACCACAATCAACAACTACAAAGGAAACAAGCAATATTTTGAGACTGGGAGATGATCGATACGTTCAATAAAATCAATAGTGAAATATTACGGTGAGGCAAGAACCGCCTGTCCGGTCATCTCAAGGTCCGGACAGATTGGCTCAGAAGCTTCCGGAATAATCATCAATAGTTCAGCAATTATCTACAGTATCGCAGAAACTGCAAAGGCGAATAGCCTGAAATCTTTCGATTATTTCGAATATCTGCTTACGGAGATTCCCCAACATGCAGATGACAAAACCACAGATTTTCTTGCAAGACTTCTGTCATGGTCGGATACGCTACCAAAAACATTAGAACGTCGCAAAAAAGCAACCAAAAAATAAACATACTGTAAAAAAATGCTCTACTATTTATCAAGATATTCGTATTTTACCGGTTACATTCGTAAACTAACACCAGAATGGTATTTTCCCCAAAAATAGAACAAACAGATTTGCAACGGTTTTCCTATAACCAAATCCGGACAATAAAGACACGAAACCCGGATTATTCAGCACCATTGAAAAACTGTCACGAAGTGTACCTATAAAAACCCACGCGACTAAAATAGTCGCGTGAGTTTTTAACATCTTTACCTTAGAACTGCTATTCTGTGAAAATATTATCTATTTTTGCAACACACCATGTCTTTTACATAAAATAATAGTTGCAATTAAGACATGCATAACTTACCAAGCCATGTGCAATTACCCATTTGTTTGATTCGCTTTTTTGGCAAGCTGGCATTGTTGCTCTTACTTCCATAGAATTCAAGGATACCCAATTCTACTATTTTTTTAATTTAATCATATGCTATATTTCCTTATAAATACACTAACACTCGATAGTAAAGCTGAATGCAGTTACGGTAGCCTCAATACTGATAACCGATACTAGAATTGTTGCAATAACTGGTGAAGACTGTGGATCAACATCTCCGTCTCCTGCTCCACTGATTTCTGAAATTCTGTCAAGTTCTTCTAAATTAATAATACCTGCTGGATCTTTCATAATTTCTCCTTTCCACGCATTTCAATCAAATTTCTTTGCAATTAAACAATCTAACATTCAATAGTAAAACTGAATGCAGTTACGGTAGCTTCAATACTGATAACCGATACCAGAATTGTTGCAATGACTGGCGAAGACTGTGGATCGACATCTCCGTCTCCTGCTCCACTGATTTCTGAAATTCTGTCAAGTTCTTCCAAATTGATAATGCCTGCTGGGTCTTTCATAATAACACCCCCTCTCCTCATTTTTTATTTTTAAATGCTACTATTTTCTTTCATTCTTTGTTGTTTTACTTCCAAACTAAAAGCTTCTTCAAAACTATTGAATTCAAAATAGCCATGCTTTTTCCAATACATCGTTTCGTTGGTTTCCATTTTAGTTGATATATCATATAATGCATTTCGCATTGTTTTAAAAACGAGTTCTTCATATTCTGTTGCTGTTCTAATATTATCCCCATTAAGTAGTTGAGCAATATTTTGGGCGCAATCTGATATTTTTCTATAATCAATACCCTTTACCATTTTAATAGAAATTCGATCTACTACTTTTACCCCTAGATACAGTAATATTTTTTCTAGATAATCATCTACAAATGCATTTCCATTGCTATCTGATACGGAAATAGTCAAACCAATTTTACCGAGGTATCGCATAATATGTAAGCCATAAGAAATTCGATCAATGAAATTTTTCATTATGCCAGCAATATTATGTGCATATACTGGAGACGCAAAAATTATTATATCCGAGTCAAGAATTTGTTCTTCAATATATTTTAGATCATCATCAAATTGCTCACAAATATGACATTTAAAAAAACATTGTGCACAACCTTTACACATATCAACTTCATAATTTGATAATAATATTATTGATTTTCGATATTTAATTCCATAGGAATCTATCGTTTTATACAAGCTTTCAACTATCTGATATGTGGTAGAATTATTTCGTTTTGGACTTCCGATTATTGCAGTTATGGTTTTCATACTATTCAGACCTTTCGTATAACGGAGCATTTGTTTCAATCTGTTTACTAAATAACGTATAAAATTCGCCATGCTTTTTTATTAAATCTTTCACACCACCCTCATCTGCGACCTTCCCATTTTTTATTAGGTAAACATAATCAGCATTCATAATTGTTGAAAATCTATGAGAAACAATGACTTGTGTACATTTATAACTGTTCAATACAGTCATGATTTCTTTTTCGTTTATTCCATCTAATGAACTTGTGGCTTCATCAAGAATAATAAGTTGCGGCTGTAAAACCAATATCCTTGCCAAGCCAATACGCTGCCTTTGTCCACCTGACAAATTCCTTCCACCTGATGAAATCACTGTCTGTAATCCTAATGGCATTTTCTTAATGTCGTCATATATATTTGCTTTTTTTAAAGCATTAATTATTACATCTTCAGAAATAGAATTATCTCCTAGAGTAATATTATATTTTATACTTCCATTAAAAAGCTTTGCATCTTGTGGCATAACTCCTATTATTTTTTTTAATTGATTTTTATCCAAATCTTCCATATTGATGCCATTAAATTGTACGTTTCCCATCATAGGTTCGTATAAACCTAAAAGTAACTTTACAATAGTACTTTTGCCACTTCCTGATTCTCCTACAATAGCAATTTTTTGTCCTTTAGCTATGTGAATATTGATTCCATTTAATAATATCGGTGAATTTTCTGAATATTTGAACGATATATTTTTTATGGAAAGATTTTTAAACTCATTGATTTTATAATGATTATTAGTTTCAACATCTTCACATAAAATATCGTTTATACGCAAAATATAGTTTTTCATAAGTCTAAAATTTGTAACCTCTTGCACTAATGCTATGCAATTTGTGATAACCATATTGCTTAATGTATAAAACGCAACTACCATACCAATAGATAACTGAGTTTCATTTATATAATACAAATTTACCAATAAAAGTAAAAATGGTATGAAAAGTTGAAAAAATTGCAATAGTGAAACATTACATCTTGATAATAATTCTCTGATTTTAAATTTATTTTGAAATTGCTGATATTGTTCTTTTAGCCGATTCAAAAATAATGTTTCAACCCCTAAGCACTTTATATCAAAAATCATTTCAACTGTTTCTGTTTCAAGATTACTTATTTGTGCCAATTCAGCTAATTCCGATTTATTAAGCACCACAACTCGATTGCTAATAGCACTTGCAAGCAAGAAAATTCCTACTAAAATGAGAATGACGACAATAACCATATTGTGTGATAAGCAAAACATATATGCTAATATAAACAGAACACTGCCAGCATCAATAATTCCTCGAATCAATCCCTCGGATATCAAAAGCCTTATGCTATTCAACAAATTAATTCTGAAGATAATTTCACCTGTTGACCTTGTTTCAAAATATTTATACGGCAACCTTAAAATGTGTTCCATCAATTCCATTAGTAAATTTTTGTCTATCACTAATTCCATACTGACTATCACCTTATTTCGGCAATAACTTAAGAATAAAAATAATACTAAAGAACATATTGCCAAAAGTAGGTCAGAATCTTTGAATATTACAACATTCATATTCAAGCGATCTATGAACATTTGAATCAGCAGCGGAATGGTTAATGAAAAAAAATAAGTCAATATACTTAGCAATAACGCAACTATAAATTTGGAGTTGACAGATTTTGCTAAAAACAGTAATGGCTTCCATACAGATTCTTTTTCTTTCCTTTTTTCAAAATTCTCATTAGGATATGCACATATAATTAAACCACTTGACAAATTTATTAATTCTGTGATCGAAAATTTGACTCTCCCGATAGCCGGATCCACTATAATGACATTATTTGTTTGTTTATTATAGCTTTCCCAAATAATATAATGATTACTTTTGGTATGAACTATTACCGGAAAATTATTTTTTTCATTATACCCAAAATCATTTAAGCGAGAATAGTTTACATCAAAATTTATCTCCCTTAAAATGAATGCAATAGAATCAACAGATACGCCGTCTCTTCCTATATCAACCTTTTCTCTATAATATTTTATTGGCATGCTATAGCCATAATATCTCGCCAACATAGATAAACAACATATTCCGCATTCTGTTTTTGTAAGTTGTAAAATGGGTTTTATTTTCATACATATCCCCCTTCACATTTACGGTCGTATCAGACTCCTAGTAATAATATAGATGGTAAATCTATTTCCTCCCGCAGTAATGAATAGAGTATTCCACTTAGTCCCGTCATAAATGTATCTGTATAAAACTTTTTATTATATCCCAAATAGATATCTTCAATTTTTTTTAATACTGGAAGTTTGGGAAGTATTAATTGTTCATTTATTATATTTTGATTTTTTAAAATTTTATTTATTTCACGAATTATTTCTATGTTTCCATACAATCCATGACATAAACACATGTTTTCCACATCATTTATACCTTTTGTGCATAGGATTTTATAATAATGCTCAAAACTATCTCTTATTTTTATATTCGGTGAAAGTTCAAGGTATTTTATCCTAGAAATACACAGTCCCGTTTCCCCTTTACACCAAGAAGCCTTTTGTGTCTTATTTGACTTATAGAGTTGATCTTCAAAAAGAAGTAATTCCTTTGCTTTAAGTAGATATTTATCCTTATGTGTAACTTTGTATACCATTATATAAGCATATGCATATCCTGATAATCCGTGAGCCAAGCCTACATTGCATATATTGTTATTTTTGATAAAGTTATTAAGCAAATCGACGGTTTTATCAAACAATTTTCTAATTTTTACATTTACATTTTTTTTGGTTATTAGCAAGTTTGAAGTAAAAACAATAACTCCAGCTAATCCATCTAAATAGTCGTATGTACATATAGACTGTTCGTTTAAATAATCGTTATGCAGGATAAAATCCGTTGTAATTTCAGCCTCTTTTTTATAATAATCATCCCCCGTTATATTATGTAATAGATAACATAAATATAGTAGTGAACCATAGCCAGAAAAGGCACTTAATGCAACCGTATTTTTCATTCTATGCTTATATTTTAGAATTTCTGTTGCCGTTTTTAACAGTTTTTTGGCATATTTGAAATAGTCATCATTTTTATAAACTCTCCCAGCAAGAGCAAGGCACAAAATGATTCCGCCACCTTCGTATAAATCCACATTGATAATTTCTAATGAAATAGCATTATCTGCTAAACGATTAAAAAAATACATAGCTGACCCATCATTAGCATCAAAGATACCATCAATAATATAATTTATATATTTTAGAAACAGTAATTTTACTTGAGTGACATTTGGATTGCTGAATTTTCTACCTGCTTGATTATCTTTTCGTAAATAAGATGTTTGCAAAGATTTTTTAATCAGCTCTCTGTTCGCTGTTTTATACTTATCTAAACTATTTATTCTTTTCAGCAAAAAATCATAACCACTGTATTGAAAATAGTCTTGTTTTACCACCCCACTATAAGAATATAAATTTCTGGTATAAAAATCAAACATAAAATACGGAACACTTCCATATAATAGTTCATGCACTTCTTCAAGAACTCTTTTATTTTCAAACTCCTCTTTACAGTTAATTTGTAAACGTTGAAACAATTCTTTTCTTTTCTCAACATCTGACAAATAGTCCGGATGAAGAGCCGCAGATAAGTATTTTGAATATACTTGAGTATGTCTTAATACAATTCGAAACTTACTGTTTTCTTGCATATCAAAAAGAATCGTATTGATAAAATTTTCTTTATTATTTATAAGAAAATTTATTGTCATATCATATCCGTTAATCAAATCGTCTACAAAGTCTTCGATTTCAACAATTTTATTTTTAAAGATCACTACATTTTTTCTATTTGTTACGATAGCCGGGACTTCCTCCACCGCCATTTCATCAGTTTTAGGATAAATAATCGTCAAAGATTTCATAGAATTAGATTTGTTACTTTTCCCACATATTCCGCTTGTATCAACATCAATTAAAGAATCTGTTCTTATTTGAGGCAGAAGACCTGTATCAAGAACGGTTGAAAATTTGTCTATTTTGCTGTTACCAAATAATGTTTCCAGATCAATGAACATCGGATAATCCTTTGATGCAATTACATTCTCAAAATGTAGATCGGTTGTACCTAATGAGTAAAAAACAGCTAAATAACATCCCATACGATAATAATACCTTCTAATATCTTCTATACTATTGCAAGAACGTTGCTCAATATATTCTTCCCATCCCCTTGTATTCAATGATAATGCTTTTACATTTTTCAAATCGAGTCGTATGTTTGCATTACAATTGATCCATTGTAATATTTGCTCAAATATATAATCGCCTGTAAGTGAATGCGGTTTATAAACCAATCGAAAAGTTTCAAAATAAACAATTGCTACTGTTTTTCCACTATTATGTGTATCTCCCAAACCTATTGAAATATCAGTTATGCAATCAAGTTTTACATGAAATTTTGTTTCTAATAACGATTGGTCTTTAATAAAATTTTCTACAATTTCTACAATATAATTTACTGTTTCATCAAGATAACTTTTCATCATCATATCAAGAACTGGATACTTCTTAAAAAAATAATCCTTAAACTCTGATTGAGCCGTAAGTTTTTCGAAATAATTATAGCGTTCATATGTGCTATTTCCACTCAGCTTACCTTGTTTTTTATAATTATGTAACTCACTTATTAATGCTCTTATCCCTAATTTAAACAATTTTTTTAAAATATCATTAAATAATAATACACATGAATTTATTTTTATTGCTGATATATTTTTATCTTTTACTTCTAACCGCATAATAAGATTGTTTTTCGCACATGTTACATATGAATTAAAAAATTCCGAAAACAAGATATTATTTTTTATTTCTCTCGTTTCTACCATCCTACCACCCCCTATAGGCGCTGAAACTCACCTCAGGTAATATTGAATATTCCGGGTGAGTTTCCATCAGCTGTCCATTGATATGAAAATCACTTTTTATATTTAAGTTTGTGCATACCAAATCATAATTTCTATGAAAATATTAGTAGTAAAGGCTACTACGCACCGCAGATGCGACAAGACCTTGACAAATATCCCCATAGAAATGGACACGTAATCAAGTACCAAAAGACAATTTACGAATCCGTGATTTCGAGCCACAAGAATATTCAAATATCCCTCTTGTTAAATATTTTCACTGAAATGCAGAAAGAAACATAATATAGTACAAACATAGCCAATAAATTTATAACCGAAATAATAATTTTATCTACTTCTAATATGCTTCCTAATATCTTTCCAACAAGTAAAACAACTACCGCAGATGTCATATAAGAAAATAATGTAAGTAATTCTATTTTTTCTATTGTTGTGGTTGAAAAATGCAAAATTCCAAGAGATATACTTCCCGAGCAAAATGCTATACTTAATATCAACAGTACAATCTCAATTGTAGCTCTGACATTAATTTCCCGAATAATTATACTTGGTGTAATTAAAACAGCACTGCATAACCCCCCAAATAATATGATTAATAGAAACAAAATATATTTACACTTAACAATATCTTTTCGCTTTTCTACCATTGTAACCGCCAATCTATTCCATTCTACTGCAGCATCCATAGAAAATGTGGAAGTAATCGTCGTACTAAATATCAAAATCGGTATTGCCGGAATGAATTCATATCGATTTCTTACAATGCAATATACCATCAAAAGAACTGTTAAAATAACGTACATGCTCATAACTTTTTTAATACTATAAAAATCTTTAATAATTAATCCCTTCATAATATATGTCCCCTCGTAAGAATCAGCATAATATCTTCTATACTAGTATCTTCTATAACAACATCATTTGAATATTGAAAATTTTTACATACAGAGCAATCGTATATAAAATCAACCCTGTTTTTTTCTTCTTTATATGCAATTATTCCAGTCTTATTAATTTCATCAAATTTAGACGCACGACAATGTATCAGTTTATAATTACAAATCAATTCATCTTTGTCTTTTGAAAAGACAACACGCCCCCTATTAATAAAAGTAATATAATCTGCTATTTTTTCTAAATCTGTGGTGATATGAGTTGAGAATAAAATGCTTCTATGTTCATCTTGCACAAATTCAAGGAATAATTGCATAATATCATTACGCATTATGGGATCCAATACCCCCGTTATCTCATCCAATATTAATAGCCTAGGATTATGTGCCAAAGCAACCACTAAGTTAATTTTCATTTTATTCCCTTTTGACATATTTTTTATTGATGTGTCAGATGGTATCTGCAACCGTTCAATCATATGATAAAATTTATCACTACACCAATTCTTATATATTCTTTTGAAAATGTTATTTATTTTCTTCGCAGTTAGATGTTCCGGTAAACTATTTGTATCATATACAACTGCAATACTTTCTTTATCTTCCTTGGTTAAGTCACTTATTTTTTTTCCAAAAATTTCAATGTTTCCTGCATTAATATTTAGCAATCCCATCATTGCCTTTATTGTTGTTGTTTTTCCCGCACCATTTGGTCCTATCAATCCCATAATGCTCCCTTCGGGACAAGAAAAACATATATTGCTAATATCAAAAGATTTATATTGTTTTGTCAATCCATTAATAGAAAATATATTTTTCATTATGATTCGCCTCCGCAACATTCATCATCATAAAGTAACTTGATTAAGGAAAAAATATCTTCCAACTCAACGTTATATTGTTTTGCTGATTTAACAAGTTCCTTAGCTTTAACTTCTAATGCCTGATACTTTTCATCCTCGAGCAGGCTCATATTTTTAATTGATATATATGTCCCCTTTCCTATAACGGTTTCAATAATCCCCTCATTTTGTAATTTATCATATGCCTTTTGAACAGTCAGAACCCCAACGCCTAATTCTTTCGCAAGCATTCTAACAGAAGTGATTATATCGCCGTCTTGTAAAGTTCCTGATAATATCATTTGTTTAATTTGAGTATCTATTTGCTCGTATATAGGTTCACTGCTTTTATGATTGATTAGAATCTCCACAACTATTCCGCCATTCTTTAAAATCTCTTTGTTATAAACATAGAATTTATAAAATTAAGATTATTGGAACAACAATACACACTATCATTATTATCACTAATATCCACCCCAAAACTCGTTGGCTATCACTATAAATTCTGTTATTTCTCGTGGAACGAGTTTTGATAGGCTGATAATCTTTTAAAGCTTCTTTTGCAAATTGCATATCTTTCTCTAAAACAAAAACATCTGCGCCTCCAAAGGAATCCCCCATGTACACACTTGCGATATCTCCTTGTTTATATGCATTAACATTATTTTTTTTTAAATAACTAATGACTTGTTCTGCTTCTACTGTACTTTCTGTATGTAAGAGTTTTATATAATTAATATTATCGCTCATGATGCTCCTCCATTTTTTCTATATCATTTTCACTCATAACTCATTTATATAATACACTATAATACACTAGAATACACTTGTCAATATACTCCGAATATTTTTATGACTATTCTTATTCTATTTTATTATTTTCTAATAATTATACTTATTTACGGTTTATTATAATACATCTCATTCAAATGCACAGTTAACATTTAGGAAGAATTTTTTACTTCATATTTTTTCTAATAGTATTATCAAAAAACAGTTTCTCATATGTTTAGTGCTGCATTTGCAGATATTCCTCCAGACAGATTCTTGCTCCATGATTCATAAAAAAAGAGCTTCAGGATCTCGGTATTACCAAAATCCCAAGCTCTGATAAAATCCAGAAGCGGATTGAAAATCATGAATCTGAGCAAGTCAATATTTTCCATGAAAAACAGAAACTACAAAAAAAGCCGAAAATATTGAATGTAATTCAACAGAATTTTACTTCTTTATTTGATTTTTCTCATTTGCCTATGCATGAATATAGTCATACACTGCAAGTAAGGTATTATAGTGCCTTACTTACACTATTCTGACTTAGCCTTTGTCATCGCTGCAATATCACCCACACCATTTAAAACCATAGTTGGACGATATGCATACGTCTTTAATGTATCCTTCGTTGAACATCCAGAGAGAACCAGTACAGTAGACATACCACTTTCCATACCTGAAATCACATCAGTATCCATGCGATCCCCAACCATCACAGCTTCTGCTGAGTGACATCCAAGCATATTCAATCCGGTTCTCATCATCAGTGGATTCGGTTTTCCGCAGAAATATGCCTGTGTACCTGTTGCCATTTCTATCGGTGCAACCAATGCACGACATGCTGGAGCAATGCCGTTCTCGATTGGTCCGGAAACATCCGAGTTTGCTCCGATCAGCTTTGCACCTTTCAGAACTAAATTCGTTGCTTTCGTCAATGTATCCAACGAATAGGAGCGTCCCTCACCCACAACAACATAATCCGGATTTACATCATTCATTGTAATACCAACATCATAAAGTGCATTTAACAGACCGGCTTCTCCAATCACAAATGCTGAACAGCCTGCCGCCTGTTCCTTTAGAAAAGCTGCTGTTGCCAATGCACTGGTATAAAAATGTTCTTCTGGCACATCCAGTCCCATCCTAGCCAGTTTCTGATTTAATTCTCGTGGTGTATACCCACTATTATTTGTCAAAAATAAGTATTCTTTCTTTTCATCATGTAACCACTGAATGAATTCCGGAACACCTGGCAATATCTGATTGCCATGATAAATTACACCATCCATATCACAGATGAAGCCTTTTTTCTCATTAAAATCAATTACTGATTTTCCCATATTCATATATGTCCTGCCTTTCTTTTTCTTTAGAGTACGCCTTGTTCTTTCACTTCAAAAAATTCTGTTTTCTACGACCATTTTAACATTGTATCATCCATTCATAAAATCAAATACATAACGGCGTGAAATCAAAGTAAATTTTTCTATCTGCAGAACATTTTATGACAGCATATCCTTCACGCATGTATTCCGATAGTCACTCGGCGAAATTTTGTATCTTTCCTTAAATACCCGGTTAAATGTCCTCTGGCTTTCAAATCCACTATCCAGGCAAATATTTGTAATAGAATCGCTCGTATTTTCCAAGCGATGACATGCATAGTTCAGCCTTGCATCATTAAGATACTGATTGAAATTTCTATGGAAGGTTTTGGAAAAGAGCCGGGATAAGACATATTTACTCACGCCCAGGTCTTTTGCCATCTCTTCCAATGATAGCTTTCTCTTAAAATTTGCTGATATATAGGAAACCGTCTGATAGATAAGATCTTTGCTCCCCACATGACTCTTTTCTACCAGATTAAGTTTCCCTATGCAACGTGCTAACACAATTTGAAGATACGCCTGTGCAACAGTGATATCGGACTGTTCCGTTTCTAAAATCGCATTGATAACCCTGTACACCTCCGGTTCAACCTTTTCCGCTTTTATAACCGGATATTCAGGTGCCATGGATTGCATAATCTCTGCAAATTTACCAATCGTAAATGGCGATGCGATCAGATAAATCGCTTTATTTACTCCGGGTGTCAGTACCTGATAGTGATGAATAATATCCGGAAATACAAATCCTATATCTCCTTTTTCCATATGGTAAAGTTCCTGCCCAACACCAAGCTCTAATGTCCCACTTGTTACACAAACAATCTCCAAAGCATTATGAAGATGTGGCTCAATATGTTTTGATTTTTTATTTACCGCTATGATCTCCTCTTTTGTGTCAACATATTTTAACTGCATGAAATACTCCCCTTTGCAACATTTGTCTATATCTTCTTTCGATTTGGCAAGCAATCCTATTTCATCTATCCTATAATCAGCTTGTAAACAAGGAAAGGAGGAATCGCAAATGAGCAATTTAAAAAAATATCTGAACGACCTTTTAGTATTCTACGCTGAATATTTTGAGCATCCATACCATGTATAAATACTAAAAGGACTATTTTGTGAAAACTGAATATTTTTCCTAAGACCATTTCACAAAAATGAAGTGGTCCTTTTTTTATAAATTGTCAATAAATCTTTTGAATGCAGCTTTCCCTTCCTCTGTCCTCTTATAAACTCCTGCATCCTCCAGAACTTTCGTAAACACAATCCCGATTTCTTTTTGTACAATCGAATGAATGTTGCTATTTGTAATCTGATATTTTGGTATCCATTCTTCTGCCCAGTCTGCATGTGCAGCCATTGTTTCATTCTGTCTCAGGTTTTCATGATTCAAAATTGCCTGCTCCAGCTCAGCCATTTCTTTTTTCAGTCTGGCAGGTAATACCGCTAATCCCATAACTTCGATCAGTCCAATGTTTTCTTTCTTGATATGATGATACTCTGCATGTGGATGGAAGAGTCCCAGCGGGCACTCATCGGTAGTAATATTGTTACGCAAAACCAGATCCAATTCATACAGATTGCCTCTCATCCTTGCAATTGGAGTAATCGTATTATGTGGAATACCATCTGTCTCACAGAAAATATCAGCTTCTGGATCAGAATAAGCACGCCATATCGTAAGGATATGCTCGGCTGCAGCGACTATGTCTTCCGTTGATTTTCCCTGTAGACGTATCACTGACATAGGCCACTTTACGATTCCTGCATGTACATCTGGATATCCATCCAATTCAAATTCCAGTTCATACGGTGCCTTTGCCATGGCAAACACATAACCGCCGCCCTGAAAATGATCATGGCTTAAAATGGAGCCTCCTACGATTGGCAAATCCGCATTAGAACCTGCCGTATAATGTGGAAACTGCTTCACAAAATCAAGTAACTTATCAAAAGTCATCCGGTTAATCGCCATTGGAATATGCTTCTCATTAAAAATAATGCAGTGTTCATTGTAATATACATATGGTGAATACTGTAAATAACACGGTTCTCCACACAAAGTTATCGGTACAATCCTGTGGTTTTGTCTTGCAGGATGTGAGATATGACCTGCATATCCTTCGTTTTCCCGGCAGAGCAGACATGCCGGATATCCAGATTTCTTTGCTGCTCCTGCTTTTGCAATATCCCTTGGATCTTTTTCTGGTTTTGACAGATTGATCGTGATATCCATCTGACCAAATTCTGTATCGGTCGTCCACTTTTCATCCTTTACAATCCGATCTGTACGGATATAGTTTGTTGCCTGACTGAAATGATAATAAAAGTCGGTTGCTGTCTTTGGAGATACCTGATATTTTTCCGCAAAGTTTCTTCTGACTACGGACGGAGCCGGTGTCAGAATCCCCATAATCTTTGTGTCGAAAAGATCCTTCATCGTCACTGTATCATCCTCTAAGATTCCCTCTGACAGTGCAAATGCAAGCATATCCTCTAAAATGAAATGTAACTCTCTTGGCTCTACGGATGCTTTCGGCTCCTGATAATCCTGCCTTTGTAACAACTCCAATAAACCATTTGTCACATACACTTTATCCGCATCATCTATCAGTCCGTTTTGCAGTCCATAAGCTACCAGTTCTGTAATCAACTGATCAATCATTTTATCTTTCTCCCCTCATACTATGCTTCATAACCATTTGGATGATTTTTATGCCAATTCCATGCTGTTGTAATAATCGTCTCCAAATCATCAAATTTTGGTTTCCATCCAAGAATCTCTTTTGCTTTCTCGCTGGATGCAATCAGCGTTGACGGATCTCCTGCTCTTCTTGGTTCTTCCTTTGCCGGGATTGGGTGCCCTGTTACTTTTCTGGCTGTCTCTACCACTTCTTTTACCGTAAATCCAACACCATTTCCCAGATTGAAAATATTGCTGTCATTTCCTTTCCTTAAATACTCCATAGCCAGGATATGAGCCTGTGCAAGATCATTTACATGGATGTAATCCCTTACGCATGTGCCATCTTTTGTCTCATAATCATCTCCAAAGATAGAAATAAACTCTCTTTTTCCATTCGGTACCTGTAAGATTAGTGGAATTAAGTGTGTTTCCGGATTGTGGGCTTCTCCAATCTTTCCATTTGGATGTGCTCCACAGGCATTAAAATAGCGCAAGGATACAAAACGTAAATCATGGGCATTCGCTGTCCATTTAAACATTTTTTCCATGGAAAGTTTTGTTTCTCCATAACAGTTCGTTGGAACAGTGCGGTCTGTTTCAAGAATCGGAATCCGTTCCGGTTCTCCGTATGTGGCTGCTGTTGATGAAAATACAATCTTGTTGATGCCATGTGCAACCATACTTTCCAACAGTACTTCTGTTCCACACAGGTTATTGTTGTAATATTTGAGTGGATTTACCATACTCTCACCGACCTGAGAATTGGCAGCAAAGTGAATGACTCCATCAATATCTTCTTTTTCAAATACAGAATCAATAAATGCCCTGTCCCGGATATCTCCCTGATAGAACTTTGCATCCGGATGCACAGCCTTACGAAATCCTGTTTCCAGATTATCTACTACTACTACTTTTTCCCCTGCCTCGATCAGCTCATACACCGTATGAGAACCAATGTAACCTGCTCCACCTAATACTAAAATGCTACTCATAGATCATTTCTCCTTTTCTCTCAGTGTTTATAACACCTTAATACCACCATACTTACGGATCTTTAATACTTCACAGGAACCTTTCCCAAAAATCTTATCCATCTCTTCTTGGTAGTTGGACACCAGATAATTCGGAACAAATGCCTGTATAGTTCCTGCAAATCCTCCCCCATGAACTCTGCACACACCTTTTCCCTCGAATATTACATCACTCAGTGCCAATGCAATAGCCACATTCTGATGTTGTACGTCATGACAGGTATAGACGTTCTGAAGATATTTAAAAGAAGAATCTCCGGATTCTTTCACATTCGCCAGAAATTCCGGAAAATTATCCTTTCTTAACGCATCTACTTCCTTTTTGACACGTTCATTTTCACATACAAAATGCAATGCCCGAAGTGCTGCACGATCACCTGCCAACTCACGTATCAAAGTAATATGGCTCAAAACCTCTTCTTTTGGTACTTCACCAAGGAACTCTTTTCCAAAGCATTTAGCAGCCTGTTTCATTTCCTGTGGGATTGCCGCATAATCCGGTGTCAGATCTGCATGAGATCCTTTCGTGTCCGTAATACATAAGCTATACCCATAAGCGTTCATATCAAAATCAACCTGTTCCACAATCGGGTTTTCCGGATCTGCAAAATCAATATGCACCAGACTTCCTACCGAACATGCCATCTGATCCATTAAACCGCATGGTTTCCCGAAATATACATTTTCTGCATACTGACCAATCTTGGCAATTTCAATCGGAGTAACCTTACCATCATTGTACAGATAGGATAGAATCGTTCCGATCAGTGTTTCAAAAGCTGCTGAGGAAGAAAGACCTGCACCAATCAGCACTTCACTGGTCACGTATGCCTGAAAACCTCCGATCAGATAACCATTCATTTTCATCTTCGCAAGCACGCCACGAATCAGTGCATTCGTGGAACCTTCTTCTTCGATCTTTTTCTCCAAATCCTCCAGCTGAATCATAATCAGGTTATTGTAACCATCTGACATCACTTTCACGAATGGTTCTTCCAGTTTTCTTACAACTGCGATTGCATCATTGTTAATGGACGCCGCCAGCACTTCCCCATGCTGGTGATCTGTATGGTTTCCACCTATTTCACTTCTTCCCGGTGCACTGAATATTTCTATTTCGCCTTCACCAAAATATGTCCTGTAGCTGTCGATTGCTTTCAGATACCGCTCTTTTTCACATGTAACCCGGTTCTGATCAACATATAATTCTGTTAATTTGTTATCAAAAGAATTTCCATTCAATAATTTGATTGCTTCTTCTATTTTCAAAATACCACCCCTATATTGTTTTGTAATATGGAAAAAGCATTGTCTCATCAAACACCGATCAGACAACGCTTTTTCCATCAAATTTTATTCCATATCTGATGCATCTGTTACTTCGTCTGCAGTGATTCCTTTTTCTGCTTTCAGTTTCTCATTTGCACCTTCTACATTCATTCTTGAAAGTACAAACATAATCAATACATCAAAGATTAACGG
>OLNH01001106.1_pt1 | contig 16306 bp, 11 predicted proteins | sample 1643101 | NCBI WGS metagenome assembly OLNH01 (sample SAMEA3136758, study PRJEB25190) | human gut metagenome | biome: human gut; feature: human-associated habitat; material: faeces | place: Austria | collected 2013
GAAAACAGCAAAAAGCAAGGAACCGATGTGTTTTGCCACATAGTTCCTTGCTTTTGTTTTATATTTCATTTGATTCTCCGGTTATTCTCCGCGCATCCAGACTCTCATCTGATTTTCTCCGCGGTTGCCCCATGTGTAATACGGCACTGCTGTCAGTGTTGTCAGCGTTCTCACCGGTGCAATATCACTATACAAAGAATCTCCCACTGTTTCCAGCTTACGTGCTTTGATTTTAAGCAGGACGCAGCCTTCCAGCAGGCCTTCTTTGCAGACTTCCTCTTCCATCTTTGCATCTTCAAAGATGTGGTAAGACTGAAGCAGGCCCGGATTGTCCACACCCTCGAAACAATAAACGATCGGCCCGCGCATAAATGCTACACAGCCGGCATCTTCCCTTACTTTAAGGTTTGCATAAATCTTGCGGATCTTCATCGGAAAAACAAGTTCTACTTCATCATTTTCCCACACTCTCTTAAGGATCAGATATCCTTTTTCCACATCTGCAGTGATATTCTTCTCTTTTCCATTTATACGTACCTGAACAGAACCCGGACGTACCCAGGATGGGATATGGATTCCCAGAATGGTTTCTTTCTCTGTTTTTCCGGTTATATGATAGGTCACTCTGCCATCCCACGGATAGTTGCTTTCTACAGTTACATCCATCTTATCAAAGTGTGCTTCTGTGCCTGCCGGGATATGAGAATAAACTCCCTCTTCAGTCTCACTCCACAGATATTTGCCAAGAGACATCAGCAGACGCACTACATTGGGAGGACAACATGCACATGTATACCAGCCCGGACGCTCCGGCAGAACATGCTTATATCCATATAATTTTCCGCTGACTCCAGGTTCTGTTTCCAGTGGATTTACATAGAAAAATCTCTTTCCGTCAAGCTGCATTCCGCTGATGATCCCATTATAAAGTGCTCGTTCCATCACATCTGCATAGCGTCCATCCATCACATTATCAAGCATCTTTCTTGCAAAAAATACCAGCCCGATAGATGCGCAGGTTTCCGCATAAACGGTGTCATTCGGCAGATCATAATCAATGGTAAATGCCTCTCCGTCTACGGTACTGCCGATTCCTCCGGTGATATACATTCTCTTCTGAGTCATGTTCTCCCAGAGATCACAGCATGCCTGATAGAGTTTTTCATCTTTGTAAAGAGAAGCCAGTTCTGCCATGGCAGTATACATGTAAACTGCACGGACACTGTGTCCTACTGCTTCTTTCTGCTCATAGACAGTAGCATGTACCTGGTTATATTCTCTGTTATGCACATCCATATCAAAGTGAACCCAGCCTCTTTTTTTCCTCTCTTTGACAAAGTAATCCGGATCTTTTCCACGCTGTTCAATGAAATATCTGGCAAGGTCTTTGTAATTTTCTTTTCCGGTTACTTCATAGAGACGCAGAAGTCCCAGCTCGATTTCCTGATGTCCCGGAATGCCCGGTTCTTTACCTTCTTCTGTTCCGAAACGTTTCTCGATATGTTCTGCCATACGCTCCATCACATGAAGCAGACGGTCTTTTCCTGTCACTTCATAGTAAGCGGCTGCTGCCTCCATCATATGTCCGGCACAGTATAATTCATGGCATTCCTGTAAATTCTGCCAACGGTGTTCCGGCTCTTTGATAGTAAAAAATGTATTCAGATAGCCATCATCCTGCTGTGCTTTTTCAATGATCTCAATAACCTTATCTGCCCGTTCTTCCAGCTCCGGGTCTGGACGGACTTCCAATGCATATGCCACACCTTCCAGCCATTTGGCAACATCACTGTCCTGGAAAACCATGCCATAAAACTCGCCCTCTTCCAGTCCTGCTGCAATACGGAAGTTTGCCAGTGCATGGCTTTTCTCTACTCCAGGGATCTCATCATTTAATATTTTCTCCTGATAAGGAATAACTGTATCCATTACCAGTTCCTGGTATCCGTGCCAGAATTTATCGGTCACTTTTACCTTGTTTAATAACCCTTCTTTTGAACCGTCTTTCATTTCTGCGCCTCCCATTTTGCCGGAAGATCCGGACATTTTCGCACCTTCTGTACAGCCCGCAGTTCTACAAAGCATCCGCAGAGTCTGCACATCCCATTCATTAAGCGGTCACAGGTGCTGCATATGTGAAGCCTTTTTTCGTAAGTCTGCTGGTCTACTTTCAGATCCTCATCCATGCGCTGAATGTAGCGTGACAGATCCTCGTAAAAAGCCTCTTCATTATTCTGTCCGGGCAGACATTTTCTGCACACACGCAGCTTCCCGTTCATACCATACTCCTTTTTTACTCGTAATTATCTTACTTCCAGATGAAGAACACTGCATTTAGGAATTGTGAATCTGATTCCTTCTGCTGTTTTTTCTACTTCGTTAAATTCTTTTACACGTACCTGGTCCGGTGTTTCGAAGGTGTTCATTTCGTGCATTTCGCCGTGTACGATCTCACCTTTGACTTCATTTACCTGATAGTCTGTAAGGATAGTTCTGATCTCATAATCTTTATCCAGAGACAGGTTTGTCAATGTGATATGTACAGCTCCATCTTCTGCTACAGATACAGATTCTGTCAGGTTCGGTACCTGCCACTCTTCTTCCACACCGATGGTTTCTGTTTCGATAGAACTGTCTACAAGCATTGCATCCTGATGATATTTGTACATATCAAATACATGATAGGTTGGTGTCAGGATCATATCAGCACCATCTGTAAGGATAACGGACTGAAGCACATTTACGATCTGCGCAAGGTTTGCCATCTTTACTCTGTCACTGTGTTTGTTAAAGATATTCAGAGTGATACCTGCGATCAGGGCATCTCTCATTGTGTTCTGCTGATACAGGAAGCCAGGGTTTGTGCCTGGTTCCACTGTGTACCATGCGCCCCACTCGTCAACGATCATACCAATCTTTTTCTCAGGATCATATTCGTCCATGATGTGTCCATGGCGCTCGATCAGAGTTTCCATGAAGAGTGCTTTGTTCAGACTCTTATACCATACTTTATCATCGAAATCTGTAGCACTTCCCTTGATCTCCCATCCTTCCGGATGTACATAATAATGAAGGGAAAGTCCGTCCATGTTTCCGTGAAGTTCTTTCAGGCAGTGGTTATGTGTTGTCTTTAATACTTCAGATGTCCATTCATAATCATCTACGTTTGCACCACAGCAGATCTTCTGAACCAGATGATCCGGATGATAGTTGCGGACATAAGTCTGGTAACGACGGTATTCGTTTGCGTAGAAATCAGGATTCATGTTTCCACCGCAGCCCCAGTTCTCATTACCTACACCAAAGAAATCCAATTTCCATGGTTTCTCATGTCCGTTTTTCTTACGGAGGTCAGCCATCGGAGAAACGCCTTCAAATGTAATGTACTCAACCCACTCAGACATTTCCTGTACAGTTCCGCTTCCCAGGTTTCCGTTGACATATGCTTCGCATCCAAGCTGCTCACAGAGTTCAAAGAATTCATGTGTACCAAAGCTGTTGTCTTCTACAACACCGCCCCAGTGTGTGTTGATCATTTTCTTACGTGTTTCTTTCGGACCGATACCATCTTTCCAGTGGTATTCATCTGCGAAACATCCACCCGGCCAGCGAAGTACCGGAATCCTGATATGCTTCAGTGCTTCTACTACGTCTGTACGCATTCCGTTCTTATTCGGGATCGGGGAATCTTCGCCTACATAGATTCCTTCATAGATACATCTTCCCAGATGCTCTGAGAAATGTCCGTAGATCTCTTTGTTGATTTTGCTCTGCTTCTTTGATGGATTGATTACAAGATTAGTCATTTTTACCTCCATAGTTGGTGATTTTTGATTTTTATTTTACTTTTGTCTAAAATAATATACTTTATTTTGTGGTTTCATTATACACAACTTCTATATGATATTCAATATGTTTTCTGTAAAATTGTTATAGTAATTTTGTGTAAAAAGTATCCTGCAAACAGGATTCTTCATCTGCAGCGAGTTACTTCTGCGATGAAATTCTTTTCTGCTACAATGCGCTCCTGCCCAGAGAACCTTATAATTATAGGAACATTACGGAGTAATTTTCTATAACACATAAAAAGAGCCACAACAGATTTCATCTCAATCTATTGTGACTCTCTCGGTCCAGTCAGATTTTACAATCCTACATTTCCACTGTTCAATCCTTCTTTACTGTCTTTATCCAGCGGCAGCCAATCCAGAACTTTCTTAATATAGCGGTTCCAGAAATCCCACTCATGTGCTCCCGGGCCTTCATCGTAAGTTACGTCCACACCAAGCTCCTTCATGGTGTCTCTGAACTTGCGGTTTGGAGGAAGAAGCGGATCATCCAGTCCACATGCAAGATACATGTGTGGAAATGGAATTCCATCTTTTTTCATATTTTCCGCGATCCATTCCGGATTGATCTCGCAGTCTCTGATCTGTAACAGATCTCCGAAGACGCCCTCAAGAAAACTCTTTTTCTCAAAGAACATCGGGGAACTGTCATCTGCTACATCCATTTTCTCAAGGATCATGGCAGAGGAAAGACCTGCGATATATCCGAATGTGTCATGATATTTCAGACCATTTCGGATCGCGCCATATCCTCCCATGGATAATCCGGCGATGAAAGTATCTTCTTTTTTATGTGACAACGGGAACATTCTTCGTGTAATCTTTACCAGCTCTTTTCCGATAAATTCACTGTAATTTTCGTTCACGTTCGGATGATCCAGATAGAACATATTTGCTCCGGATGGCATCACTACCGCCAGATTCTTCTCCTCTGCCCATCTCTTAATACATGTTCCCGTTACCCAATCTGTGTAATTTCCCATTACTCCATGAAGCAGATACAGAGTCTTAAACGGTTTGTTATCTTCTTCTGTCTCCTCCTCAAAAAACACTTTATCTGCCGGCAGGATCACATTCATTGTTACCGGGCGCATCAGTGCTTTTGAAAAGAAGTTCACTTCCATTAATGCCATCTTCTTGTCCTCCTTATGCATACAAAAACAAAAAATCATAAAATGTCTGAATTTATTATACAAAAATTGCATAAAAAAAGCTACTGCCGCATACGACAATAGCCTCTTTTTATGTTTAATGCTGATGTAAATATTTTTCTCTGGTAGCGAGCCCGCCCCTGATATGCCGTTCCTGCTTGTTCACATCAAGAACCTGTCTCACTTCACATGCAAGACCCGGATTGAGCTGGCTGAGACGGTCAGTGCAGTCTTTATGTACCGTACTCTTACTAATTCCGAATTTCTTAGCTGCCTGACGCACCGTTGCCTTTGTCTCAATAATATAATTTGCAATTTCCACTGCCCGCTCCTCGATATAATCTTTCACGGATAAGCCTCCGAAGACGCTGTTTTTACAGTGTATGCACAAGAAATATCATATATGAGGCAATCTCTCACAAGAAAAATCCTGCTTGCAAGATTCTCTAAACTTATTTAAATTTAATCTCTTTCCCTTCCAGCCTCCACTGTCTGAATTCTGCTGAAGCAGATAACAGGAGGTCTGAAGAGGAGTTCAGGGCTGTTTCTACGGAGTCCTGAATAACACCGATGATGAAACCAACTGCAACAACCTGCATGGAAATGTCATCGGAGATTCCGAACAGGGAACATGCCATCGGGATCAGAAGAAGTGATCCACCAGCTACACCGGAAGCACCACATGCTGACAGAGCAGCAAGTAAACTCAGAATGATCGCTGTCGGGATATCTACATGAATACCAAGCGTAAATGCAGTTGCCATTGTCATAACTGTAATGGTGATAGCCGCACCATCCATGTTAATTGTCGCACCAAGTGGAATAGTTACGGAATAAGTATCTCTGTCCAGTCCCATCTCTTCGCAGACTTTCATATTTACCGGAATATTCGCTGCGGAACTTCTGGTAAAGAATGCTGTCAGCGCACTTCTCTTCAGGCAATGGAAGATCAGCGGATATGGATTCTGGCGAATACACCAGTAAACCAGGATCGGGTTTGTTACAAAATAGATAAACAACATACATCCAACAAGCAGAAGAAGCAGTTTTCCATAAGTTGTAAAAATCTCCAGACCGTTTGTAGATACTGTATTAAATACAAGACCAAAGATTCCGACAGGTGCAAGATTGATAATCCATGTTACGACCATGGAAATTCCATCTGCAACATCAGCCAGAACTTTCTTTGTCATTTTATCTGCTGCACGGAATGCAAGTCCCAACAGGACTGCCCACATCAGAATACCTACGTAGTTTGCATTTACCAGAGAAGATACCGGATTGGCAACTACATTCAGAAGAAGATTATTTAACACTTCTGCGATACCCTGTGGTGCACTCGTATCTGTTGCTGCATTTGCAAGTGTCATCTCTACAGGAAATGCCATACTTGCAAATACTGCGATCACTGCTGCCAGCACTGTACTGAACATATACAGAATGATAACTGTCTTGATAACTCCTCCGTGAGATTTTCCTGCATTACACAGAGAACTGATAACCAGGAAGAATACCAGTAATGGCGCGATAGCCTTTAACGCGCTTACAAAGACATCTCCCAGGATTGAGATTCCTGTTGCACCCGGAACTGCGATTCCAAGGATTGCACCGAGGATCAGGCCAACCAGAATTCTCTTTACCAGAGCAATCTCTGTCCATTTTTCCCAAAATTTCTTCATTTCTTTGTTCCTCTTTCCCTTTAATTTGATAAAACACTGATACGGTACATTATAAAGGAATTCCCTGGAATATGCAAGGGGATGTTACATTATCTTACTAATACAACATCCCCTGACAAAAGTAATTTTGGCAATTCACTTAAAACAATTTCAACAGTTCTTTCTCCGGCAATGGTCTTGAGAAGTAATATCCCTGTACCATATCCACGCCCCATGACCTTAACAGATTCACTTCTTCCTCTGTCTCAGCACCTTCTGCTACGATCATATAACCCATATTCTGCATTACCATTACAATACTGCGATAAAAATTCGCTGCCTGTTCATCACAGGTAATTCCGGTCAAAAGCGAACGGTCCATTTTTACTACATCAAATGGCAGTTTCAAAACGGCATTCAGATTTGCATATCCTGATCCGAAATCATCCAGACATAGCCCAATTCCTGCATTCTGAAAATCCTCTACTGCCTTGCAGAAACTTTCACTGTACTCCGTTGCCACAGTTTCTGTAATTTCAAACTGAAAATATGCCTGAGAGAGTCCGAATTCCTTTATGATATCGATAAGTACCTGACTATGTCCCGGTTTCAGCAGTTCCGACGGTGACAAATTGAACTTTACATTTCGGATACTGTCCATTATATGTTCATTTTCTTTAATAAAACGACACACTCTTCGAAGCTGCAGAAGTCCGATCTGTGCGATCAGTCCCTGTCTCTCCGCAATGCCGATAAATACATCTGGCGGGATCATTCCCATATTCGGATGCTTCAATCTGCTCAATGCCTCCAGTGTAATATAGCGCTCCTCTTTTATCCAGTAAACTGGCTGATAATAAACTTCAAACAAATCTTTCTCTACTGCATTCTTAAGAAAATGTTCCACTTCTTTCTCATAGCGGAAACCTTCCAGAATCCTGTCATCAGACTGGATCACCACTGTCTCATCTGTATGTTTCACAAGTGATACCAGATATTCCACATAAGCAAGCAATACATCTTCCTGCTCCATTTTCTCACTATTGATAATCCCACAGATAACTGCCGGAAAATCCATTTTCTCTCCGTCAACTATAAACGGTTCTCTGAAATACTCTTCTATCTGCTGTCTGTTTCTCTCATACTCAGTAAGAGAATCCATGATCACAAGGAAACAATTACCAGTAGTTCTGAAAACCTGTACAGATCCCGTGATATTCTGTAGCTCCCTTGCGATCTGAACCAGCAGCTGATCTCCTACACTGCTTCCATAAACTTTATTGATCTGCTTCAGCATAAATGCCTCCACGGCAATCAGATGAAACTCTGTCCTTTTGTCCAGTTTCTCCTGAATCCAGTTATCAAAATACTGCTTGTCAAAAACACCTGTGGTACTGTCTATGAAATCTCCCGGATTATTCATAGTGAGATAAAGAAATACCAGACCAAGTGCCAGGCCAAATCCTGAGAGCATAACGTGCTGTGTATACAATTCAACACCCATACACAACCCTTCAATCACCACAATCTCAGCCAGAACCCCCATTTTATGAACATTTAAATCTTCTCTTTTTTTCAGAGTCTGATGGATAACCAGAACAATATATAGCAGTACATAAATATAAAGCATTACATAGCCGCTGCCTCTATGATAGCCTGTACTTTGATCAAAATAGAAGAACCATCCACTGGTCAGATTGATCAGCATAAGGATCAGCATGATCACTGTAACAACTGTACAGATCATAGAAACCCCATCTATCTTCTTTCCCTGCCCCCGCGAAACAACCGCACAGCAGTACAGAATATAAGGCAGCATAATATCAAACAGATAAACCGCTGTAAGTAATATAAGAACTTTATTCTCATATGCTGGCTCATAACTCATGATTGCCAGTGTACTGATCAGATCAAACAGAATATATATTCCACTCAGGATAAGAACATAAGTAAATATCTTTGTATTTGCATTATGTAATTTTTTCCGTGTCACAAAATGATGCAAAAGCAACACGACGATAATTAAGGCCGATATCTGGAAGTTAATATTATAACTCATGTGCTTTGCCCTCCTCTGCTTTATTCTGATACATATTCGTATCTGCCTCGTATTTCCATTCTCCGGTTGTCTTAATATTTCCTTTTTCGTCGCGGATCGAACTGAATCCACGAGCTATAGATAAACGATATCTGCTGTTTCTGTTATAATTTCGGATTTCTTTATCCAATCGTTCAGACAAAGCCGCTTTGTCCATATCTGGATCATATACTACTGCAGCAAACTCATCTCCTCCTGTGCGATAGCATTTGCCTAACGATCCAAATGCATTCTCAATACATCTGGCGGCTGCTACAACAACCTCATCTCCTGCTACTCTTCCACAGTCATTGTTAATGCGTCTCAGATGATTAATGTCCATGAGGATCAACAATACATCTTTATACTGATTTACTGTCTTCGGCAATTCTGCGATCATATTTTCAAAAGGTTCTCTGTTCTGCATTCCAGTCATCCAGTCTTCTCTTACCAGACGTTCATATGCCTGCATCTCCGTTCTGTAACGGACTTTCCCGGCCAGACTGATCACCATATCTGCAATGATCAGAATTAAAAACAGCAAAATTCCCAGTTCAAATATTGCACCATAATAAGAGATCTTAAACAACCAGTACAAAAGCAATGCCAGAATTCCACTGGCAGATACGATGGAGTATGCAATCATAACAATGCGGACATCTCTTTGAGGATTCTTCTTATACTCTTTCCAGAGAAGGAATGTTGACAACAGTACCCACATCCACAAAAGAAGATGTGTCACAAACAACATATCCACAAATTCAAAAATATCAAAATAATTCAGAAGTCCCTGGATAAATGCATTCACATAAAACATGACGATTCCCAGATCCAGAATCCTCTCATTCTTCAATTTACCAATCTTCTGTGCAAAATGAAGCATCGGTATTGCCAGCATCATAAACATATAGAAAGATATCGTGCACACCATATCCGGATGACTGCTGTATGTCTGGACTACAGAAGAATCCGTAATCAGCCATATTCCGCAAATAAGCAAAAACAGGGCAACATCCCGAAATCTGTTATCTGTCATCTGACGGCATCTCAGATAAACAGCTGTCAGCAGAGAAATCACGCTCAGAACAATAAAGCAGGCTGCAATTCCTATGATCAATGCAGAATCCCATACATGGCATGCAGTCACTGCACTTCCACTTCCAATAAAAACTTCTGAAATCTTATATTTTCCCTGCTGCGGTGTAGAATAAGTCAACGTCAGGGTTCCTTTCCGAATATCTGTCGGAATCTCTCCGTCACAATCCAGTTTGGATTTCATCTGTGCATTTCTTACAAAAGCAGAATCCTGATACTCATAGAGAACCTCTCCATTCAGACTGATCTTCAGATCATATTCTGCACCTTTTGTGGTAACAACCATGCCTGCATTAAAACTATTAATATTATCATTATACAATATCAGAGGCTTTTCATTTTCTGCCTTTATTTCCTTCGGAAGTGTGATCTCCGTCCGCCTCCCGTCATCGAAATAATACCATCCAGATGACAACTGCCGGATTTCATTCACTGGCTGCCATTTCTCTCCCAATGCCATAATTCCCAAAACAGCGGCAAAAACAGCCAGTACCATAATAAACAAAAGTATTTCTATACTTTCGTTTCTCTTTCTCTGGTTATGTTTCAACTTTTTTCTCCTTCTTAAAGCTAACGTTACAACACGGTACAGCGTTATACATCACTGATATTATACTAACATTCCATCCTCAAAAAAACAAGCCAACTCCCTGTTTAATCCACGAAAAAAGAAGAACCTCCACCTTTTACAGTGGCGGCTCTCCTTTCGTTCTGGCAGATATTCGTTCCTGTTGATGATCTGTCTCATTATACTGTTCAAACCGGCTCTCAATTTCTACCAGCATATTTGCATACTCTCTTAATTCATCACGAAGCTGTTCCTTATCTGTCCGTTCCTTTTTATATGAAATTCTGTGTTCCATGCTAGCCCAGAAATCCATGGACATGGTCCGAAACTGTATCTCCACCGGAAAATACTCCATTCCGTCCAGACAATATACCGGCACACCCACGACCACATGATAACTTCGGTATCCATTCGGTTTGGGACTGCCGATATAGTCACGCTCTTTGATCACGATCAGATCGCCCTGACTCTTCAGAATCTCTGTCAGATTGTAAATATCATCCACAAAATAGCAGATCACTCTGACTCCGGCAATATCCTGCAGATAATCTTTCGCATTCATCACCGTAGGTTCTTTTCCCTTTCGGTGTAATTTCTCTTCAATACTCTGTTTCTTCTTGATCCTGCATTGAATATTGTGAATAGGCCTTGCAGATGCTTCCCCGTACAGGTTGTGATTCAGCACATCCAGACGGGTAAGGAGCATTTGCTTGGCATCCTCGTATGGCTGTATAAATTCATAGTATTCTTCATCTGTCATATTTTCATTTCTCCTGTAAATACCCTCTGCAGTTATTTTTTTGTCCTTTACGTTTCTTATACCGTATTTTTGTGTGAATTCCCCTGCTTTTTCCACACTCAAGCTGTAAAATAACTGCTTTTTTCCCCATTACATTTCTATCATACAGGAAAAATGTGTTTAATTGATGTTCCAATTCTAATCATTTTATAAACTATACCAATACTATTTCTTTTACAAATTCAGCCCAATATGCACCATATCAGATATTTTCGCCTGTATGTACACGCATTCTTCTCATATAGATCAATCCCGTCAGATCAGCCAGAATCCATCCGATCGGCACTGCCGCCCAGATTCCTTTCACGCCAATAGCCGGAACTGCAGACAGCACATATGCCAGCACCACTCGGATTCCAAGAGAAATCACTGTAAGCACCACTGACATTGCAGGTTTGTTGACCGCCCTGTAATATCCGTATAGCAGAAACAGAATTCCAATTCCGAAATAAAAACTTCCCTCAATACGCAGATACCCAACCCCGATCTCAATAATATCCGGTCTGGATGCCTCAATAAATATCCTCATAAGCGGTGCTGCAAAGATAAATACCAGTGCACTCACTACAAAACAGAACACACAGGAAAGCTTCACAGCACTTGCAGTCCCCTGTCTGATCCTGTCTTTCTTTCCTGCACCATAATTCTGCGCTACAAACGTCGAGAACGCATTTCCGAAATCCTGCACCGGCATATAGGCAAAAGAATCTATCTTCACTGCTGCCGCAAATGCTGCCATAACCGCAGTCCCGAAACTGTTGACCAGTCCCTGCACCATCAAAATTCCCAGATTCATGATAGACTGCTGCATACAGGTCAGTACAGAAAGTCCTGCAATCTCTTTCAGAATAGAAGTATCCCATTTCATATGACATTTATTCACACGCAAATGCGGGAATTTCACATAATAATAGATCATGATCCCCACGCCTGAAACATACTGGGAAAAAACTGTCGCGCCTGCCGCACCTTTCACTCCCCAATGGAAAACCAGCACAAACACCAGATCCAATACAATATTCAACACTGCGGAAAAAGCCAGAAACATCAATGGCACTACGGAATTTCCCACTGCTCTGAGCAGATTTGCAAAGTAATTATATAAAAAGGTAGCCACCATTCCCATAAAGATAATCCAAAGATAGTCTCTCATCAACCTTTGGATCTCCGCCGGGATCTGTAGCAACCGGATGATCAGCCTCAGTTTCCACACTACCAGCAGATTTAAAGTCAAAGTGATTGCTCCGATCAGCACAAAAGACAGAAAGAAACTCTTCTTCAGCCTGTCTGTATCACCAGCCCCATACTGCATGGAGAAAAAAGCACTGCTTCCCATACACAGCCCCAATATAATAGAAGTAAGAAACACCATCAAAGTATAGGCAGATCCCACTGCTGCCAGTGCATCTGCCCCCAAAAAGCGGCCTACGATCAGCGTGTCCGCGATATTATAACATTGCTGCAAAAGATTTCCTATCATAAGAGGTAATGCAAACTTCAACAGTTTTCCTGTAATGCTGCCCTCTGTCAAATTGTATTCCATAGAGCTAAATACTCTCCCCTTTCCCATTGCTCTGTCTAAAACCTGAATGCTATCTGAATATGCAAAAAACAGCCAAAACACTACGTTGAAATTAATCCCGTAATATTTCGACTGTTCTTGTTTTAAACGAATAATTTTTCTTCGCTTAATTTCCAAGAATATATTTCTTTAACGCAGTTGTAAATTCCTGGATTCTCTCCTCTGCAATCTCTTTCAACGTAACATCCTGCATACTCTGGACATAACCTTGTTCCTGTTTATATAACCATTTATTTACAGATGGGCTGATCTTTTCATAATGGTTTGCTTTCACCCAGTCTTCAAATGTGATCGGTGTCGCATAGCCAAGTTTCTCATCCAGTAATGCCTTGAAATCAATCTTGTCTGCACGTGCCAGCATTTCTTTCCAGAATTCCAGAACTTCCTCTACATGCTCATGGATCTCATAACGTCTTGCACCACCATCATAAATGATACATTTCTCAAACAGAGGATTTCTCATAGATAAGGTCTCTCTTCTGAACTCCGGTGCAATGATACCATCTTTCCAGTAGAAGTCTACGTCCGGAAGGTTAATTCCGGATACACCTTTATCCTGGTAAGTACTGAAGATTCCTTCATAATATACAGTGATAAATCCCTCGAATTCCGGCCAGAACTCACGAATCTCTTTTGTCAGACGTTCAAGGATCGTAATTCCTGTAGTTCCACCGATCGTAAAGATAATAATATTGCGAAGTCTTGCGCCATGTTCTCTGTAGAAATCTGTCACATAACGTAAACAGTGGATCAGAGTCTCACCTGTTGCAATGATATCACCGATCAGAAGTGTACTGTCCGGCACCATTGTCAGCTTGCTGTATTTGATCTCCAGACCTGCAATCTCATCCTCATTGAACACACGCTCGCTGGAAAGGAAGCTGATATCGTGAACACGGATGTGTTCTCTGTAACAGCTCTCTTCAAGCGGATAGTTTAATGCGCCACGCAGGATTGAAAGAATATTCGCAGTTGTAACTTTCTTCTGTTCCTTGAAGTAATAAAGCATCTGAGAAGTGGACGGGATCAGGCAATGATAAACCTCGTATCCAACTACCTCCGGTGTATTCAGAAGCTTCCTCGTCTCTGCTTCAGAAACCACATAATATTCGTTCTCGTAGTTTCCGCCTTCCAGACGATAACAGTCTACGCCCTGCTCTGAAAACTCCGGCACAAGTTTCACATCATTCCAGTTTTCCATTTATTTATCCTCCATCTTCTCTTATGTGTCTCCGGACAATCCACATACAAAATTATCTCTGTCCGGTAAGCTACCCTCCAGTATCTATGTACCATATCAGTAAAACAGCCAGCTTTTCCATTTTCAAAAGCCAGCTCCTGTTAGAGATAATAGTAGGCTAAACTCCTGTTATTGTCAACCCTGTAATCAGTTTTATTATGCAAAGGGAAAAGAGGAAATCCTGATCCGCAAAGGCAATGGCCAGAGCGTGTTTGCGAGGGATTTTCTTATTTTTACATTCCTTTTTAGAATAAGTTACATCATTTACTTTTAACAAAATTTTGCTTATAATTACAGAAAATACTACTTTTATTTTGAATTAAATCTGCAGGAGTAAAACTTATGTCGAACTATAATATAGCAAAAATATATCTAAACGACCGTCTCGCCAATGCTCAAATTGAAAAGCTGCTTCAGGACGAGGGAATCCGGAGAGATCCTAATCTGGATTATACATGTGGAATGTATGATGAAGATATGAATATCATTGCCACCGGCAGTCTTTTCGGTAATACTCTGCGATGTATGGCAGTCAGTCATCTGCATCAGGGCGAGGGGCTTATGAATGAGATTGTAACTCATCTGATCGAGATTCAGTTTGAACGCGGGAATACGCATTTGTTTCTTTATACGAAATGCGATACTGCGAAATTCTTCGGGGATCTTGGGTTCTCGGAGATTGCAAGGGTGTCTGATCAGCTTGTGTTTATGGAAAACAGGCGGACTGGATTTTCTGATTATCTGAAAAAACTCCAGAATAGCTGTACTAAAAACACTCCATCTTCTGATAATAATATAGAATATTCCCGGAACACTCAAAATATCGCCGCCCTTGTCATGAATGCCAATCCATTCACCAATGGACATTTATATCTGGTAGAAAAAGCTGCCGCGGAAAATGATATTCTGCATCTGTTTATGGTCAGTGAGGATGCAAGTCTGGTGCCATATTCTGTACGTAAGAGGCTTATTATGGAAGCAACGTCACATTTGCCGAATATCTGCTATCATGACAGCGGTCCTTATATCATCAGCAATGCAACCTTTCCAAGTTATTTTCAAAAAGACGAATCTTCTGTTATCACCGGACATGCTTTGCTGGATCTTACCATCTTTAAATCTATCGCACAGACACTGCATATCAACCGCAGATATGTAGGCGAAGAACCGACCAGTCAGGTGACAGGAATTTACAACCAGATTATGGCAAAGGAACTGCCGAAATCAGATATTGAATGTATTATTGTACCGCGTCTGGAACACGACGGAACTGCTATCAGTGCCTCGACTGTACGGCAGGCGATCCATGATGGAAAAATTGATTCCATAAAACCACTTGTTCCGGAAGCCACATATAAATTCTTTACAAGTTCTGAAGCAGATGAGATTATTAAAAAAATTCAGGAACATGAAAATGTAATTCATTACTGATAAGTCAGGCGGATATTCGCAATTGAAGCAGGGGATTTACCTGATTTGGTTAAAATAAAGGAGGACGGATTATGTTACACGGAGAAACCGTAGTGCTTACAGATATGCTGGACTGCCGCGAACGACGTGCCAGAAAACAGGACGAGTATCGAGAAAAGTATCATACTACTATTATTTCTTTCTGCATGAATATCCCTGGTCCGATCAAGACAAACGAAGATATCACAAAGGTATTCCACAGTGGCACTCACGATATTCTTCAATACCTGGGAGATAATCATATCGCAATCCTGGAATCTGTAGAATATAATGAAAAGACAGGCAATGAACTAATCCTTGCAGTCGACTGTAAAGACAGCAAACGTATCAAAGATGCCATGACCCATATCGAAGAAACCCATCCGATCGGCAGACTTTTCGATATTGATATCCTTGATCCCGCCGGAAATAAAATGTCCAGAAATACATTCCGGAAATGCTTTATCTGCAACTGCCAGGCCCAGGAATGCGCATCCAGACGCAGACACAGCGTCCCGGAAATGCAGGAATTCATTGATTCAAAGATACAGGAATATCTCTCTTCTGAAAAATAATTATGGTAATAAAAAGCACGATTCACAACGTTTCTCCTAATCAGGAAATCTGCCGTTATGAATCGTGCTTTTTTATATTTGCTTAACTTTCAGTTGAGTCAAATTACATAATCTTACGAAACAGATCTTTCAGATCTTCTACGCTTGCGTCTTTCGGGTTTCCTGGTGCGCATGCATCTGCGTGGGCGGATTCTGCCAGGAACTGGAGGTCTTCTTCTTTGATTGCTTCCAGTTTAGTCGGGATTCCTACATCAACAGAGAGTT
>OLNH01001114.1_pt1 | contig 16043 bp, 15 predicted proteins | sample 1643101 | NCBI WGS metagenome assembly OLNH01 (sample SAMEA3136758, study PRJEB25190) | human gut metagenome | biome: human gut; feature: human-associated habitat; material: faeces | place: Austria | collected 2013
ATGTTACCAGACATATGATCTACTCCAGATTCTGGCATCATTTCCTGTATGACCTTGGTGTGGTAAATACACCGGAACCATACGCAAAACGTTCCATCCAGGGACTTATCCTCGGACCGGACGGAGAGAAGATGAGTAAATCCAAAGGTAACGTTGTTGACCCGCTGGATATCGTAGAAGAATACGGTGCAGATACACTTCGTACTTATGTACTGTTCATGGGTGACTACGGCGCAGCAACTCCATGGAGCGACAGCTCTGTAAAAGGCTGCAAGAAGTTCCTTGACCGTGTTGCAGGCCTGACAGATATCCTTTCCGAAGAATCCGTATCTGATGAACTGGAGATGAAACTCCACCGTACTATCAAGAAAGTTTCTTCTGATATCGAGAACCTGAAGTTCAACACAGCGATCGCCAGCCTGATGGCACTCCTCAACGAGATTACTGCAGAAGGACACTTAAGCAAAGATGATCTTACCATTTTCATCAAGCTTCTCAGCCCGTTTGCACCACATATTTGCGAAGAAATCTGGGAATTCATCGGAGGAGAAGGCTTACTGGCAGTTTCCGAATGGCCGAAATATGACGAAGGCAAGACCATTGCCAAGACAGTTGAGATCGGTGTACAGGTAAACGGTAAAGTAAGAGGAACCATCGTAATCCCGAACGGATGCGAGAAAGAAAAAGCATTTGAGATCGCTAAGGCAGATGAGAGAGTTGCATCCTTCCTGGAAGGAAAGAACCTCATCAAAGAGATCTATGTACCGAACAAGATCGTAAACTTTGTTGCGAAATAATAGAATAGAACAGCAGAAATTGCTGCGCAGGCAGTAATAGTAAGCAGTAAAAAAGGACGCAGAAAGAAGCGGAGAACGTTTCTGACTGCGTCCTTTTTAGTGAAAATTTAACCAAGTCAAGTAAGCGTATTGTTTTGATTACGAATATCCGTTTGATTGTCTTGTGAAATATTTTGCTGAAAACGGTGTGGATAGTAGCTATATGGATTGGAGAGATACAATTACATATTTGCGTTACTTGCACAAATAACTGGTTTGTTGTAGTATTATGCCTAAATAAATCGAAAGGATTCGACATTGTTCGACATAAAACTATGATGAACGATCAGATGAAAAATACAATAGAAAATATAAAAACAGCCTGCACAGAAGAGAACCTCTGGCAGGCAATTATCATATTTCAGAATTATCCTTTTTATACAGCATCCGGACTTCCGTTTCATTACACGTTGAAAACCGGACGAAACGGCGAACTGACCAGAGAACTCTGGGTAAACAGAAGAGAAAACAGCAAGAGCCTGTCCTGGAGCAGTGTAGCTCTGGCTTTTGAGCGCACAAAACAGACCTCTGAAGAAATCCCGGGGCCGAAGAAACTTGGAAATATCCGGGGGATTTCTTATATCTATGCAATTTTCTGGACGTTTGGGTTAATAAAAGTACCTGCTTCCATAGCTGAAAAAATGCAGGGACACAGCGAAAATACATAAGGACACAGAAAACCCGAAACATACTGTGCGAATTTATTTGATTAGCATAAATTAAGTTTGCGAAGCAGACATCAGATTATTCAGGCAGCTGCTTACTGACATGATGGAAAGTCAGCGTAAACACGATTCCCTTAACAATGGAAGAGATCGTGAGAGCCCACCATACACCATTCAATCCCATTCCTGCATGTGTCAGGATCATTGCCAGCGGAATTCGTGAGCCTGTCAGGATCACACTGATCGTACTGGATAATCTGGTACGTCCAAGTCCGGATAATGCGCCGACTGTCATCAGTTCAATAGACATAAAGACTTCACTGAATCCGATAATGACCAGATAATTGATCGAAGTATCCAGCGCCTCTTTTTCGTGGAAAAATAATCTTGAGATCGGCTCCGGGAAAAAGACAAAAGCCGCAGTAACAAGAAGCCCCCATATGGCAAGAACCCGAAATGACAGACTGTAACCTTTACGGATACGGTCTTTTTTTCGTGCTCCGTAGTTCTGTGCGATGAAAGCATTCAGCGCTGAAGCGAAACCGTCTGCGGTATTCCAGGATACAGATTCTATCTGCCCGCCCACACGCTGCGTTGCAATGGCAGCTGCACCGTAGGCAGAAACCATACGGGTCAGAATCATGGAAATGAAACAGTAAATGCTTCCCTGTATAGCGGTAGGAAATCCAATTCGGAAAACTTGTTTATAATATTCTTTTGAAGAAATAGACAGCAGGTTCAGGTGCCGTAAAACATTTGGCTCCAGTCTGGAATGGCGGATACGCAGAACCATCACCACGAAAACCAGGATCTGCGAACTTATTGTTGCAACAGCGGCTCCGACAACTTCCAGTCGTGGAAAAGGTCCTACACCAAGGATCAGCAGCGGATCCAGGATCATATTTCCCGCAAGCCCGATGAAGTTTGCGAGAAGGGGAGTGCGGGAATCTCCCTGAGCAGTAGAAAGACCGGTCAGTGTCAGATTCAGGTAAGAAAAAAGGATCAATCCGCAGGTGATCAACGTGTAGGATTTGGCTGCGATATAAGTTTCTGTGTCTGTAAGATTAAAAAATCCCAGTAGAGGATGAATAAAAATAATACAGACAGCCGCAAACAAAATGCCAAAAAGCGCAGTGATCTGCAGGGAACTGGCAGCATAAGAACGTGCCTGGTCGTAATCTTTACGCCCGCATGCCTGGGCAGTATTTACCTGTCCGCCCATTCTTGGCAGGGATGCGAGTCCCTGGGAGAGCCAGACGTACATTCCGCCGACTCCCACGCCCGCAACCGCTTTTGCACCAAGCAGTCCGATCCATGCCATATCCATAATACTGTAAGCGGTTCCCAGCATAGAAGAAACCATGATAGGCAGAGCAAGCTCTGCCAGAGTTTTCAGGATCGGACCGGAAGTCAGATCCACAGTTTTTACTTTACTCATTTGTAATAACCTTTTGCGCACCAATAAATGACATCTTAATTAAATCAAGTAAGTCTTTTGTTTCAATTGCGAATATTCGACTGATATAATTGGATGACTGATTTCTTATTTCAAAAATCACTTGTTGGCGTCGCTTTCCCCATTTATTATAATACTTTCGTAGTCCATTTACTGCAGTCCCATACCTGAGAAACCACATCGCGGTAAAACTCCGGTTCATGGCAGATCAGGAGAATACTTCCCTTATATTCGATCAGAGCCTGCTTCAAAGCTTCTTTGGCATCCACATCCAGGTGGTTGGTAGGCTCGTCCAGAAGCAGGATATTTGTTTCTTTGTTTACCAGTTTGCACAGACGTACCTTTGCCTGTTCACCACCGCTCAATACACGCACCTGGCTCTCGATATGCTTGGTAGTAAGCCCGCATTTTGCAAGAGCGGACCGTACTTCATACTGAGTATAAGACGGAAATTCCGCCCAGATCTCATCAATACAGGTAGTTTTGTTGTCTCCTTTTACTTCCTGTTCAAAGTATCCGATCTGAAGATTCTCTCCAAGTTCGCAGGAACCCTTTAAGGACGGGATCAGGCCGAGAATACTTTTTAATAAAGTAGTTTTACCGATACCATTGGCACCGACCAGTGCAATCTTATTGCCTCTTTCCATAGAGAGAGTAACAGGTTTGGAAAGCGGCTCATTGTAACCGATAACCAGATCTTTTGTCTCAAAAATATATTTGCCAGGAGTACGGCCATATTTAAAATGAAACTCCGGCTTCGGCTTCTCGGCAGCAAGCTCGATCACATCCATCTTATCCAGCTTCTTCTGTCTGGACATTGCCATATTTCTGGTAGAAACACGGGCTTTATTTCTGGCAACGAAATCTTTCAGCTCGCTGATTTCCTGCTGCTGGCGCCTGTAAGCAGCCTCAAGCTGAGCTTTTTTTACCTCATAAACTTCCTGGAAATGGTCATAATCACCGACATAACGGTTTAACTCCTGATTCTCCATATGATAAACCAGATTAATAACAGAATTCAGGAATGGAATATCATGGGAAATAAGGATAAATGCATTCTCATAATCCTGCAGATAACGTTTCAGCCATTCAATATGTTCCTCATCCAGATAGTTGGTAGGCTCATCCAGAAGAAGGATATCCGGTTTTTCCAGAAGCAGCTTGCCAAGCAGAACTTTGGTTCTCTGACCACCGCTCAGATCTGTAACATCACGCTCCAGTCCGATGTCAAGAAGTCCCAGTGCACGGGCAACTTCTTCCACTTTCGCATCAATTACATAGAAATCATGCATGGTAAGCGTATCCTGAATCGTTCCCAGTTCCTCCATCAGAGTGTCCATCTCTTCTGGAGAAGCGGTACCAAGAGAATCACAGATCTCGTTCATTCGTTCCTCCATTTCAAAGAGATAAGAGAATGCAGACTTCAGCACATCACGGATAGACATCCCCTGAGAGAGGACAGAATGCTGATCCAGATAACCTACACGTACATTCTTCGCCCACTCAATCTTACCTTCATCCGGCATCAGTTTTCCGGTTACAATATTAAAGAAAGTAGATTTACCTTCTCCATTGGCACCAACCAGTCCAATATGCTCGCCTTTTAACAGACGAAAAGACACATCATTAAAAATCGCCCGGTCCCCGAAGCCATGTGTCAGATGTTCAACATTTAAAATGCTCATAAAAAGAAATTCTCCTTTAATTGTTTGTATTGTTTATAATTATTCAGCATATGAAGATTCAAAAATCCATTGTCGAAAATGACTTTCCATGGATTTTGATTGATTTTTATGTGAAAGCTGTTGCCTGTGGTTAAACCTCAGTAACGCCCTTTAATGACGGTTCAGCCATGAGAGAGTAGTTCGTATAATAAACCACAAATCCAGGTTTCGCTCCTGCAGGTTTTTTTACCTGCTTCTTCTGAATATAATCAATCTCTACTTTCGGAGCCGTACGTCCTTTAGAATAATAAGCCGCAAGCTGTCCTGCAATCTCAAAGATATGATCCGGCAGTTCCCCGTCCTTGGACTTCACAACCACATGAGAACCAGCCATCTTCTTGGCATGGAACCACCAGTCATTTCCTGTGGCAAACTTAAAGGTCAGTTCATCATTTTGGAAGTTATTTTTTCCTACATAAATATCATACCCATCCTCAGTCACATAATGGAACGGTTTGGATTTATTCTGCATTTTTTGACCCTTCTTACGGTCATAATGCTTCTTAATATAACCATACTCCATCAGCTCCTCTTTAATCTGCGCCAGGTCACTCTCAGCCAGAGCAATATCCAGAGCATTGGAAACAGACTCCAGATGCTCGATCTCACTGCGTGTATCCGCGATCTGTTCCGTCAGAGCCTCCTCTGTACGCTTCAGCTTTCCGTACTTATCAAAATATTTCTTGGAATTCTCCGCCGGAGTCATAGTAGGATCAAGCGGAATGGTGATCTCCTCATTCGTATAATAATTCAGAGCTTTAAACGATTTACATCCATCCTCCAGCCCATACCCATAAGTATTGATCAGCTCCCCGTAAACCTTATACTTATCCTTCTTTGCAGTATCCTTCATCTGCTTCTCCTGCAGAGTAAGTTTCTTACGGTTACGCTCCAGCGCAGTCTGCACGATCCTTCTTAAATCCGAAGACTTCTGATGAATACGTGTCAGCGTATTCTTCGTCGCATAATAAGTCTCCAGCATCTCCGAAACACTGCCAAACTCCACAGAATGATACTCCGGTCCATACTGCTGGAAAGGAAACACTCCATATTCCACAGGTTCCTCTCCGCGGTAAACAATATTAGGCGTAAAATCACCCTCCACAACCTGATCCATCAGCCTGCGGAACGTATGATACAGATGAACCCTCGCCGTCTCATCCAGAGACTGCGCCGCATCACTACCATCGATCGAAGCACGGAAACAGATCTCCTCCGCAACAACAGGACTGATCCCCGTAAGAGAGGAATACACAGCTCTGGAAATATTGCACGGCTTATTGCACACAGTCTGAATAAACTCCTCCTCATTTACAGTCAGCGGATCCAGCTTATCCTGCGTCTTCGGAATAAAATACTCCCGCCCCGGAAGTACCTCACGCACAGAACTCATATGAGAAGAAACATGTTTGATACTGTCCAGGATCATATTCTGATCATCACAGAAAATAATATTACTGTGTTTACCCATCAGCTCCATGATCAGCACCTTCTTACAAGGATCTCCCAGCTCATTCAGATGCTCCAGCTCAAACATCACCACACGCTCCAGCCCCGGCTGCCTGATATCCGAAATCCTCGCACTTCCAATATGTTTACGTAACAACATACAGAAATTCGGTGCAGTCATAGGACTCGGCTTATTCTTAGAAGTAAAATAGATCAGTGGAAGAGAAGCACTCGCCGAAAGAAGCAGCCTGCACTGCCCATTCGCTCCCTTCCCCGTGATCAACAACTCATCCGCCTCCGGCTGCGCGATCTTATTAAACCGTCCGCCATCTAAATTCATATGCAGCTCCTTCACCATAGCCGCAATCGTAATACCATCAAAAGCCATATAAAAACACTCCTTTAACATAAAAATGAAAGCACCGTCTACGTCAGAAAGGCGAAGCCTTAGAGTTGACTAGCTTCCGAAACCGCGCCCCAGACCATTTATTTTATCCTGCGTCCTTTCTAAGTAGTATACCACACATTTCATACCGCCATCAACGAAAAAATGTTTGACTACAATTCTATAATGAACTATAATAAATCTGTATGTAAACCAGACCAGGAATACATACAGCGACACCAATAAGACAGACAAAGAGAGAAAAACTATGATAAAAAGCATGACTGGTTTCGGCCGGGCAGAAGTCGTGACCAATGAAAGAAAAATAACCATCGAATTAAAATCTGTCAACCACAGGTACCTGGACCTCAGCATAAAAATGCCCAGAAAACTGAACTTCCTGGAGGGCGCCGTCAGAAACCTGATGAAAACCTACATCCAGCGAGGCAAAGTTGATGTATACATCACATATGAAGACTACACCATGAACAACGGAGCCCTCAAATACAACAAAGAGCTTGCATCCGAATACATCACCTGTCTGAAACAGATGCAGCAGGATTTTGGCCTTGATTATGACATCAAAGTCAGCACCCTTTCACGCTATCCGGAAGTACTTGTCATGGAAGAACAGTCTGTTGATGAGGAAGCACTCTGGGGATTTATAGAGCCGCCGTTGCGTGAAGCATGCGAGAAATTCGTTCAGACACGAAATCTCGAGGGAAGAAATCTTGAGAAGGATCTCATCGAGAAACTGGACGGCCTCGAAGAGAAGGTATTACGGGTAGAAGCCCGCTCTCCGGAGGTAGTAAACGCTTACAGAACCAAACTGGAGGCAAAAGTGTCCGAACTTCTCGAGGATACCCAGATCGATGACAACAGAATTGCAGCAGAAGTCATTCTGTTCTCAGACAAGATTTGCAACGACGAGGAGACTGTACGTCTCCACAGCCATATCAAGAATATGAAGAAAATGCTCACAACAGAGCAGAATGGCATCGGACGTAAGCTTGACTTCATGGCACAGGAGATGAACAGAGAGGCAAATACCATCCTGTCCAAATCCAGCGATCTTGAGATTTCCAATATTGCGATTGATCTCAAGACAGAAATCGAGAAAGTCAGAGAACAGATCCAGAACGTAGAATAGAGGATACAGACTGTGGCAAAACTTATAAACATCGGTTTTGGAAATGTAGTTAATTCACAGAAAATCGTGGCAGTGGTAAGCCCGGATGCAGCACCGGTCAAACGAATGGTGCAGAGTGTCAAAGGAACCCGGTCACTGATTGACGCAACGCAGGGACGAAAAACAAAGGCAGTCATCATTACAAGTGATGATTATCTTGTGCTCAGTGCACTCCAGCCTGAGACTATCGCCCGTAGATTTGCGGAAATATATGAGAATGAGGGAGAGACCCATGAATAAAGGAATTTTAGTAGTGGTTTCAGGATTTTCCGGTGCAGGAAAAGGCACAGTAATGAAACGCCTTATGGAGAAATATGATGATTACGCATTATCTGTCTCCGCAACTACCAGAAATCCGCGTCCCGGCGAAGAAGATGGCAGAGAATATTTCTTCCGTACACGGGATGAATTCGAGAAACTGATCGAAGAGGATGCTTTGCTCGAGTATGCTCAGTATGTGGAGAATTATTATGGAACTCCGCGTTCCTACGTAGAAGAACAGCTTCAGGCGGGCAGAAATGTAATCCTGGAAATAGAAATCCAGGGTGCAATGAAGATCAAAGAAAAGATACCGGAGGCACTTCTGGTATTTGTAACTCCTCCGACAGTAGAGGAACTGGAACGCCGCCTTACAGGCAGAGGAACAGAAACTGCACAGGTGATCGCAGACAGACTTGCAAGAGCCGGTGAGGAAGCAAAGGGTATGGGTCAGTATGACTATATTCTTGTTAATGATACAGTAGAAGAATGCGTAGATCATTTGCACCAGATTATTGTAAGTGAACATTCCAGAGCATTCAGAAATGCAGAATTTATCGCAGATATTCAGGAGCAGACAAAGGCATTTCAGAAATAGCAGTATCAGGGGGATTCTGGCTGGCCGGGAAAGCAAAACGGCAGAATGCAGGTTCCCAGATGCATATAAATACTATTAAATCAATTATGCGGTGAATTGCCGCTTTAAAAGAAAGGAGAAAATACATGATACATCCGTCTTATACAGAATTAATCGAAGCAATCAATGAAAACAGTGAGGACGACGATACAACGATGTCCCTTAACAGCCGTTATTCACTTGTACTTGCTACAAGCAAACGTGCACGCCAGCTTATCGCAGGCTCCAAACCGCTCGTAGAAGGTGCAGCAGGCAAGAAACCTCTTTCTATCGCGATCGATGAGCTTTACAAAGGAAAAGTAAAGATCCTTGCTCCGGAAGAGAACGAAGAGGAAGAGCAGGCAGCTGTAACAGCTGAGGCTCAGGCAGCAGTTGAAACTTCCGAAGAAGCAGCTCAGACAGAAAGTGCAGCAACTGAGGAAACAACAGAAGCATAATACAATAGACGAACAAACGAGTGTGTCTGAGAATTACAGCAGTATATTTTCAGACACATTCTCTATGGGAGAATTTATGAAATTATTATTCGTATCATTAGGCTGTGACAAGAACCTCGTTGATTCTGAAGAGATGCTTGGACTTCTCACCAGCAACGGATTTGAAATCGTAGACGATGAGACAGAAGCAGAGGCAATCGTGGTAAATACCTGCTGCTTCATCAATGACGCAAAGGAAGAAAGTGTAAACACCATCCTTGAGATGGCAGAATACAAGAAAGCCGGAAGCTGCAAAGTTCTTATCGTAACAGGATGTATGGCACAGCGTTACAAAAATGAGATCATCGAGGAAGTACCGGAAGTTGATGCAGTACTTGGTACCACTTCTTACGGAGATATTCTTAAAGCAATCAATGAAGCAATGGAAGGAAAGCACTTTGAGGAATTCAAGGATATCGATTATCTTCCGGAAAAACTTGGAAAGCGTGTGCTGACAACCGGTGGACATTTCGGATATCTCAAGATTGCAGAAGGATGCGATAAGCATTGTACTTACTGTATTATTCCGAAACTTCGAGGCAAATTCCGAAGCGTTCCGATGGAACGTCTGTTGGAACAGGCACAGGAGATGGCGGAAGAGGGTGTAAAAGAACTGATCCTGGTCGCACAGGAAACAACCGTTTACGGAACTGATATTTACGGTAAGAAATCTCTGCATGTTCTTCTTAAAGAATTATGTAAGATCAAAGGAATCCGTTGGGTCCGTGTACTCTACTGCTATCCGGAAGAGATTTACGATGAACTGATCCAGACTATGAAAGAAGAGAAGAAGATCTGCCATTATCTGGACCTTCCGATCCAGCATGCAAGTGACCGCATCTTAAAGAGAATGGGCAGAAGAACTACACAGGCAGAACTGGTAGCCATCGTAAACAAACTCCGTCAGGAAATCCCGGATATTGTACTTCGTACCACTCTGATCTCCGGTTTCCCTGGAGAAACACAGGAAGACCATGAAGAACTGATGGGATTCGTGGACGAGATGGAATTTGACCGCCTGGGAGTATTTACCTACTCACCGGAGGAGGATACCCCGGCAGCAACTATGCCTGATCAGGTTCCTGAGGAAGTGAAAGAAGAACGCCGTGATGAGATCATGGAACTTCAGCAGGAGATTTCCTATGATAAGGGAACGGACCGCATCGGACAGGAACTTCTCGTAATGATCGAGGGAAAAGTAGCTGATGAGAGCGCATACATTGGCAGAACTTACGGAGATGCACCGAAGGTCGACGGTTATATTTTTGTGCAGACAGGAGAACTTCTGATGACAGGAGATTTTGCAAAGGTACGTGTGACCGGTGCACTGGAATATGATTTGATAGGAGAGTTGGCAGATGAATACACCGAATAAACTTACAGTAGCCAGAATGATTCTGGTACCATTTCTTGTACTGTTTATGCTTACAGGCTGGGGCGGTGATGCAAACCGTTATATTTCCCTTGCTATTTTCGTTGTAGCCAGCGTAACTGACTGGTTCGACGGAAAGCTTGCCAGAAAATATAATCTGGTAACAAATTTTGGTAAATTTATGGACCCTCTTGCAGATAAGCTGCTTGTCTGCTCTGCAATGATCTGCTTTATCGAACTGGATAAACTTCCGGCATGGATTGTCATCATTATTATAGGAAGAGAATTTATCATCAGCGGATTCCGTCTGATAGCGGCTGAGAATGGGATTGTAATTGCTGCCAATTACTGGGGCAAATTCAAGACGGTATCTCAGATGATCATGATCATTTTGCTGCTGATTGATCTGGGGGGCGTGTTTGACATTCTGGAGCAGGTATTTATCTGGCTTTCAGTAGCACTCACAATTATTTCCCTGATCACATATATTTGGCAGAATAAGAGTGTTCTGTCTATGCAGGATTAAAAAGGTATCTCTCTGCTGAACAGATAAAAGCAGAATAAGAGTGTCCTGTCCATGCAGGATTAATAAAAAGAATATTCGAACAGTATAATGTTGGGGTCAGGCTTTGACCTCAACATTTTATATATTCACAATTTAACCAAACTGCGGAGTAGATATTTGGTTATGAGCAAGTGGCGAAGCGGATGATTTTATCCGCCTGGCAGTATTTAAGAAATATTTAATTGACTTATTGCTTTGCTGGTTATAAAGTGTCAGTATACAATGCATTCGAAAGCAGAAAGGAAGCAAAAAACATGGTTACAGAATTAATTGCAGTAGGAACCGAGATCTTACTTGGAAATATCGTAAACACAAACAGTGCCTATTTGTCAGAGAAATGTGCAGAGCTTGGTCTTGCAGTTTATTACCAGTCCGTAGTAGGTGACAATCCGGACAGAATGAAGAGTGTGATCAAAACGGCGCTGGACCGTTCCGATGTGATCATTCTTACAGGCGGTCTCGGACCGACAGAAGATGATCTGACAAAAGAAATCACAGCAGAAGTAATGGGATTTCCACTTGTAGAAGATGCTCATACAAAAGAACTGATGGAAGCATATCTGCAGGAATATGAGAAGAATCATCCGCAGCGCCGCATCACAAAGAACAACTACAAACAGACTATGGTACCGAAAGACTCTATTGTCATGGACAATCACAATGGTACAGCTCCTGGTCTGATCATGGAGAAGAAAGGCAAGACAGCCATCCTGCTTCCGGGACCTCCAAACGAAATGATCCCGATGTTTGAAGAATCTGTATATCCATACCTGCGAAAAAAACAGCCGGAGATCATCTATTCACGCATGGTAAAGATCAGCGGTATCGGTGAAAGCCAGGTGGCAGAAGAAATCCAGGATCTGATCGAGAAGCAGACGAATCCGACCATCGCTCCATATGCAAAGACAGGTGAAGTACATTTAAGAGTCACTGCAAAAGCAGAAAATGAGAAAAAATGCAAAGAAATGATCAAGCCGGTTGTCCATGAATTAAAGAAACGCTTCGGTAAGAATGTTTTTGCCACAAAAGAGGACAAGACTCTGGAAGAAGCAGTTGTAGATATTCTGAAAGAGAAACATATGACTTTATCTCTGGCCGAGTCCTGCACAGGCGGTGCAGTTGCAGCCCGCATCGTAAACGTACCGGGAGCTTCCGATGTGCTGATGTGCGGTTATGTGACCTATACAAACCATGCAAAGAGAAAATGTCTCGGAGTAAAGAAGAGTACACTGAAGAATGAGGGTGCTGTTTCAGCCAAATGTGCCAAAGAAATGGCAAAAGGCGGCGCAAAAGCAGCGGAGACAGATGTATGCCTTTCTGTAACCGGACTTGCAGGTCCTGGCGGTGGAACAGAAGAGACACCTGTAGGAACCGTATTCATGGGATGCACCTGCGCCGGAAAAACCACCACAAGAGAATTCCATTTCACAGGTAACAGAAGCCGCATCAGAGGTCAGGCAGTTGCCCAGGCGTTGACATTTATCCGCGACAGTCTGTTAGAAAGTGTTTGAAAAAGCATTCCCGCAATCTACACGCCCCACTTTGCAGAAAGCCTTTTTCAAACATGCTTTAGAGTACATTGCGAAAACAGAGGAAAAGACTTTGTTTTCTGCAGATGTACTCTTTTTATTTGACAGGTACAATTGTGGGTTTGTTATGGCACTTCTCTGTTATTTCATCATCTTCATAAGATTAACGATCTTATCCAGCTTCTGAGCTTCCTGCGGGGATTTTCCCATCTTCAGAACTTCAATGATCGTAGAGATTTCATTTGCATTAAAATTCAATCCACCCTTTTTTCCCTGTGCTGCTGCATTCATAAGAAAAGGCAGCATGTCATTTGCCCCTTTGTTACTTCCCTGAGCCGCCAGATTCTGGAGCATATCCAGCTTGGAGCGGTCCATCCCTGCAAGGCGTGGGTTATTACGCCAGTCATCATTCATTTGCATCCTCCTTTTTGCTGTTATCAGGCTGTTTCATCAGCTGAAGCATCTGAACCATTGCCATCATATTTACCATCTGATTTAATTTATCCCTGCTTGGTCCATAACAAAAGCTGCGGATGTCATTGATCATGTCCATAGGATCCTGAGCAGGTATACTCATTGCACTTAAACTGCTTTCGGAGTCTGATCTGCCGAAAATAGAAACTGTATTAAGCAGTTCAGCAGCTTTTTCATAAACAGAGAAGATCTGCTGTCCTTTAGGCGGTAGATAGGGAATGGTAGCCTTTATCAGCTGACCGCGGTCTGAACTGACCATCTGATCCAGCAAAGTCTGAGCAATATGATCATCATTCATAGGATCTGCTTCCATTTTATGATTTTTATTAACAGGATATGACGGAGAAAAGGATTCTGACATATAATAAATTATAGAAAATGGAAATTGGAGAATAAAAGAATGAAACCGGAATCCGATGAAAATAAAGAAAAGCTGGTCATGGACGGAAATGCTTTTTATGAAATAGATATGGAATGTGTCAGAAATAAAAACAGGCAGAAAAACAGAAATACACAGTTAAAAAATAATTCTATAAACAGGAAGAAAAAACAAAACTAATTAGTGCGCAGTGGCCGACATCCCGAAAAAAGGCAGAGGGAACGGCCCTCTGCCTGAATGAAATGGTTATCAGCATCCACATCCGCAGCCATTGCCGCAGAGCAGAAGCAGTACAATGATGATCCAGCAGCTGTCGCCGTTGCCACATCCATTGTTACATCCGCATCCGTTATTGCCGCACAGACACAGTAAGATAATGATCCACAGGATATTGTAGCAGGAGTTATTTCCGCAGGAAAGTCCCCAGCCGTTATTGCATCCGTTGTCGCATCCGCAGCCATTATTATTGCATCCACATCCGCCTCTGTCTTCTCCGCATCCGCAATTTGTAGCAGCTAAGTCACTCATGTTAAATCCTCCAGAATTTCTTTACACTCATATCATATGTGTGGATCTGAAATGTGTTACAGCCAGCGGCGAAAACAATACTTTTTCACAGAAACAGCCATTTGTTCGAGAGAAACAGCTGAAAGGTTTTGTAAATCAGCGTAATGGGAAAGGGAAGAATTGGCAGTTTTCACAAGTTGACAATAATATATGAATCGGATATAATGTGACTTGTAACAAATCTGTAATGATTGAGAAAGAAATGCAACAATAACCCAATTAAAACGTAAAACAATACGTATAAAAAGAGAGGAAACGGAGAATAAGAATGAAGAAACATGGGAAACTATTGTTAAAGTATCTGCTCCTTTTTGTAATAACCGTTTTTGTACTGGGCTGTGTTAGTGTATCCGCGGCAACGAAAACAGGATTTGTGACCCAGAATGGCAAAACTTATTACATAAACAAAGACGGCTCCAAGCAGAAAGGATGGCTGGAGCTTAACGGAAAGAAATATTATTTCAACAAGAGTACAGGTGTACAGGTAAAAGGCTGGGTAAAGGACTCCAGCGGAAAAGCGATCAGATATTTTACCAGTGGTGCGGGATACATGGTGACTGGATTTATCACAGACTCCAATGGAAATACCCGCCATTTTGATGAGAAAACAGGCCTTATGACAAGAGGCTGGCTCACAGACTCTGATGACTACAAATACTATTTCTACAGCGGCTCAGGCGTTATGGCAAAGGGCTGGGTAGAGAACAAGCAGGAACAGAAGAGATATTTCAGTCAGAGCAATGGACGTATGTGTACAGGCTGGACAAAGAGTACTGCAGGAAACTACAGATATTTTAAACCATCCAATGGAATCATGTACGTGGGACTTGAGAAAGTTGGTTCTGATTATTATTATTTTTCAAAGACAACAGGTGTCCGTTATCAGAAAGGTTTCGGAACAGTAGGAAGTAAGAAATACTATTTTGACCCGTCAGACGGTAAGGCGAAGATCGGATGGCTGACATTGGACGGAAAGAAGTATTATTTTAATGAATCCGGTGTTATGCTGGCAGGCACGATCGCCTCTATTGACGGAACTACATATCTGTTTGATTCTGATGGTGTGGCGACTAAGACATCTTCCAACTATCAGATTGGAAGTGACGGATATGTCAAGGTTTATGATGCAAAGAATAACAAAAACTATTATATGGAGAAGCAGTTCGTGCAGCATCCGGGAATTGCCGATGGAACAGTATCCGATCTGGATCTGCTTGCAGCAGTATGTGATTCAGAAGCCGGTGATCAGGGACTTGTAGGAATGGAAGCGGTTGCCCTTTGTGTATTGAACTGTACGATTGATGTAGACAAAGATTTCCCATCACAGATCCGTTATGTCGTATATCAGGGAAAACCGACCCAGTATGCAGTTGTTACAGATGGAGCACTGTTAAAGAGACTGAATGGTCAGTTTGAAGATAGAACCAATGCCTATGCGGCAGCAAAAGCAGCAATGGAAATCTTTAATAATTACGTAAATCGTGGTACAAAGAGAACACTTCCGGGATTTTCTGCAAAAGATTTCAATTATAAATACTTTATGACTCCGGCAGCATTCCGGGCGCAGAATCTTAATTTCAGCAAACTGGAATATGAGCAGTATAAGGGACATGTATTCTTTGTAGACTGGATCGTAGGATAAAAAGAATAAGAATGAACAGAGCGATACATTAATGCTTTAAGTTGATAAAATACAGCGGAATCTATGTTAAATTCCTTGACAAATAAAAATTGTATTTGTATACTTGCAGATATATGATGATGTCAGGATCAAAAGGTATTTTGTTCCTGACCTGATATGAAAAAGCACAGATGGGAAAGAGTAACATAAGGAAAGCAGACAGAGAGCAGCCGGCAGGTGAGAGGCGCATGGGGAACTTGTGTGAATACCTCCCGGAGCTCTGTACCGAACACTCTGGAAACATCACACAGGTAAGTAGGCTGCAGCGGAGTGGCATCCGTTAACATGCTTAAGTAACAGGGAGAATTGTTGTTTCTTACAACAATGGCATGGCTTGTTACTTATGGAGGCAGAGAATGCGAGTTTTCTGTGAATTTAGGTGGTATCGCGGGACCCGGTTC